>TARA_B100000963_G_scaffold127233_1_pt1 | contig 39594 bp, 29 predicted proteins | sample TARA_B100000963 | Tara Oceans TARA_B100000963 (sample SAMEA2622097) | marine metagenome | biome: marine biome (ENVO:00000447); feature: surface water layer (ENVO:00002042); material: "saline water (ENVO:00002010), including plankton (ENVO:xxxxxxxx)" | depth 5 m | reverse complement strand
TAATCTTTTTTCCATAAATTTGTTGATCCTCTCTCAAAAAGATGAGCATTCATCAATTTTAAATATCCATTTTCCTTTTGTACACCTGCATGGCAATATTTCTGGGATTCTGCAAGGGTGAAGTAAAGAGGAGTTGTGGCAGAGAAAGATGTGCCTGCACTCATTAGGAATTGTGGTCTCATGGTTTGTAATTCCATGTTGAAGGCATCGGAAGCATCTTTATCCAATCATCATAAAACTGTCTCATTGGTTCTCTTGCATATTCAATCAGTTCTGGTGTTAGAGGTTCATAGAGACTTTGAGATTGATCAAAGAGTTCAAAATTCTCAGTCTGCGACAACGGCCAAAAGAAATTTGGATGTATCTTATCTATTTGATATCCTATGAATGTCGATAGTCTCTCTCTTTGCTCTTTCTCCTGACTTGGTTCCCAGAACTCTTCCATTATAATAGGTAAGACATTTTCTTTACCAAATGCATTACAATACTTAGTGTAAGTCTGAGCATACTCTGTATTGTTTCTGTCAAAGGTGGTGCTTTCAAACTTTTTACGATCAATAAAACTTTTGAACAGTTTTTGTTGTTTTCCAAGAGCAGCAAGAATACCATGTGTTTTCAGACCACATAATCTACCGACTTCATAGTAGAAACGAGTAATAGGATCCGAGAAAGTAATCGTAACCTTTACATCAAAGTGCTCAAGCAACTTTTGAGATATCTTATGAAGAAAGTCTTCAGGTATATCCACGTTCCAAGTTGAAAAATCACCAACAGATTTGTAATCCTCTTTATTCTCATTAAGAAGAATATAGTATGATAGGTATTTGTCAATACTGAATGGTGGCGAGTACCATTCCTCCAACCACGACTTAGTAAAAATCTTTTGTAAATTGTCAGCGAGTGGTGGTCTTATATTGTCAGACGGGCAAATACCCTTGTTGTATAATGCATCTGCTATATTTTTCTCTCTATACCTATCAAAATCACTTGTGCCTTCTCTATGTGCTAATGCCCAATATTGCATTTCCTTCGTCATACCTGTAGTACAATATCTGTTGAGATGTTGTAAAGTAAAATAAAAGGGTGTGGTTGCTGCCCACCCTACACCAGGATGTATGTGAAATCTTGGTTTCATAGTTATGTTATTATAACACGTATAAAATGATAGTCAATAGGGATAAAATTGTATCTTATCATAACTGTAACAAAAATTCTAAAAAGTTAACGTAAATATCAGGAAGTCTAAATAACGGTGTTACCGTTCGAGAATCCTCTTACTTATATACTTAGAAGGGATTGTTACCAAAGAAAGTATATTCATCGACAAGGTTTTGAAATGTCTTTCGACAGAATCTACAATCAGTCTGCTGAGAACCCCATCCAGTGTCTGCTATAATTCGATTCTTTCGTTGTTTATTCCATTCATCTCTACGTTTACTTACTTCCATCTTTCGATAAGATGCAAAGTCTATGCAATATATTTTTTCAGTATTTTCTTGTTTAATAAAGTTGAGTATACCATAATCAGTAAAAGACCAGAGTGAGTCTCTCTCTACAAGGTTCTTGTATAGTATGTCTGAGAACCTATGACCCACGAAATGCCCCTTGATAAATTCAGACTGTATTGTTATAGTAAGATCTTTGTCTATCGTATCAAAAGTAAAGTATGGTACGTGAACTTCTGTAAATGTATTCCTATCCTTTTCTAATTTTTGAAGCTTGATGACATTCCTCTCGTATTTTTCGTGAGAGTCATATGATTGAATCTTTGTAAATATAAATTTTTTCATAATATATACATTATATATTGACTGATCATGCTTTTATTTAATGGTGATTCATGGACAAATGGTGCAAATCTTGAGAATAAGGATGAACGGTTTGCAAATGTACTAGCAAAGCTGTGGAAAGACGAGTATATTGACATATCAGAAGCAGGTTGCAGTAATCGTAAGATATACAGAAAGACAATTCAACAAGATTTAAGTAATATTTCGCTTGGAATCATCCAAATGACCTATAAAAACCGTACGGAATTCTTTTTAGATGGAAAATGGGAGAATATTAATCCTGGTAGGGGGCATGGAGAGAAGTTTTTGGACTACTATAGAGACTATTATAGTGAAGAATATGGCGAAAGTGATGAATTTTTATTTCGACAAGCAATAATTGATCATTTCAAGGCAAATAACACTGAATTATTGCTTTTGACAAACCATAGAGACACAAAATATGGTTATGATATACAACTAAATACTCCCGACATCCCTTTGGGGGCAACAAAACACCCCGATAGGGTTGGTCATCGTATAATTGCACACTGGATTCATGAAACGATTAATAAAATGGATACGTTTCCGCTATAAAATGTGGAAATTACGTAGAGAAGACCCCTACATTTACGAGGAATAGATCCCTATATAATAAAACACCACAAAAAAGCATATGCTACTCGCTTCTCCACAGGAATACCTGTATATGATGAAGGCACAAACGAGATCAGAGGCAAAGAGGAAATGGAAAGAGGCAATAAAGGAACGGTGGAACCATGTTTGTGCATATTGTGGAGAAAATCATGAGCAAATGACCCTTGATCACATCCAACCACAAGTTTTGGGTGGGAATCATGAGATTACAAACGTATTATGTTGCTGTGAAACCTGTAATCGAGACAAAGGTCACAAAAATTGGGAGGAATGGTACATCAAACAGTACTTTTTCACTGAAGAACGTTATGATCGTATCAAAGAGTGGCAAAGAATCAAAACTGAAGGTCCTAAAAAACGTTTAGTTCGTGGTTCTAACGGTTGCAAGACCAGAATTATGATTACAAATGACACCAGATGATTATAAAGTGACTTTATTGCTTTTTGTGGCAACAAGGTACACAAGAATCTTAGCAAAACATGGATTTTGATGTTTACTTAGATAAAAAAGTTGTTTTCGAGCACTTAACTGAAGAGCAAGCGGAAGAAACACGTCTTACTTTTCAAAAAATGATCAAAGCGGGTGTAAAATCGTGCTATACTGAAGAACAAGTGATTGTAAAACCCCATTTCGATGATACTATTTGATGGATGTTCATATACTTATGGTGATGAACTCGAAAATCCCGAAAAAGAAGCTTTTCCTCACTTAGTCGCCAGAATGGGACTAACGGATGATGCAGAACCTCGTAAATATAAAAGTTTAGGTGAATGTGGTAAGTGTAATGACGGAATATTAAGAACAACATTAGAATTTTGCGAAAAAAATCCAGTATCTATTGCAGTAATACAATTTACTAAATTTTGTCGTAGGGAAGTGATGAGAGATTGGAGAATAAACAAATATTGGCACATACACCCTCACAATGATGATGACGTAACATTATCTTACTACAAGAATGTACAAAACTTGAATGATGATGTCGCCAATTATCATAAAAATAAATTTCTTTTAGAAAATTACTTCAAACGAAAAAAAATCAAGTATTTTTTTCTAAATTTGCAAAAAATGGGAAGAGTAAAGGGTTATACACCTTCATCTTGGTATTATATGGCAAGTCAGGAACCTGTCATCAACATGAAAGAGATTTTAGGTGGTATGGCACATAAACCAGAGAATTATGTTACAGGTCATCCCAATAAAAAGGGTCATAATTTGATTGCTAAGTGCGTTTATGAAAATATTTTCTAATGGTTCATCATTTGCAGCAGGTTCCTATCCAATGTGCCTTGCAAAACTATTTGATGCAGATCTAACTAACATTTCAACACCTGGATATAGTAATAGGTCTATATGGAGAACAACGATTGAGTATGATCCAAAGGATTATGACCTAGCAGTGATACAATTAACATCAAAAAGTAGAACTGAGTATTATAACAGATATTGGATTGAGGTGAGTCCACAATTATCACATCCTAACATGGGTGACGCTAAAAAATTATGGCAATTTTGGTATGAAAACTTATATTCTAATGAATATGGTGATTGTGATGAAAATTTTGCTATTGAAGGTCTTCGTAATTATTTTGATGTAAACAAAATACCGTGTATAATAGTAACAACTGATAAATTTACAAATTCAAGTAAATTTGACCTTAATTTGTTTGATATTAATTTTCCTATGGATGAAACTCGACATCCTACCACAATAGGGCACAAAATCATCGCAAAAAAGATTTATGAAATTGCTGGCACTAGGATGTAGTTGGACTTTGGGGTGTGAATTGGAAAACATCCAAAAAGATCGGTTCAGTTCAATTTTAGCACGTAAATTAGGATCTGATGTAGACAATCTTGCAATTAATGGTATATCAAATCATGCTATAGCAAGAATCTTTTTAGAAACAGACATATCAAAGTATGATTTAGTTCTTGTGCAGATGACACATCCAAGTAGGACTGAATGGTACGATAAAGAGGGAAAAAGTACATATCATAAACGTCAATTGCAAAAAAAACTTTATCCTAACAGAGTTTTTGCCAGAGAACCAAAAATACAATCAGAGTGGAGCAATATTATGGTGGATAGAGAATATTTTATGAGCACTGGTCATTTATTGGATGGAAAGGAGTGGTGGGTAAGATATTACGAAGAATTGTATGATGACAAATACGGTGACTCTGATGAGATGTTGTTTTTCAATCTTATAAAAAATAAATTGACTAATTTGTCAATTCCGAACCTAATAATGACAATAAACAAAAAAACTAAGTTACCATTTGACCTACAATTGAATATTGACAGATATCCTAGAGCAAAAGGTAATCATCCAAATTTATTTGGACATAGAATGATTGCAAAGGATATTTCTACGTTATTATGAAATTGTTATTGAATATTGGTCACTGTTATGCGTCAACTACATCTTTGTTTTATACATTAGCGTATAATCATCACTATTGCCACACTGGAGACAATAAAGAGAATTCTTATCTCTGGCAAACTTATCTTGAATCAAGGAATAGTATCAAGCACATAAAAATGGCATCACGTCATTATAAAATACAAAAAAAGCATATAAACACTCGTTCCAAAAAAATTTATTGGAGAAAGCAAAAATATAGAAATGATGTGCTTACAAATCTTGGATATATTTTCAAAAGACCGTTCAATATTGAAAATTACTGTAATTACTATAAAAAGGTGTATGAAATAGTCAAAAATGATTTTGAGTCGGTTGGGGATTTTTCTACAGCGACATGTGGTGTAAGTGAAGAATTTTTATGGCAAATAAAACCAATATTACTAAAACACTTTGATATAAAGGTTACAATGACTTTCAGAGACCCAATTAGGAGATTTTGGTCACAACATGGAGATATAAATGCTGATATCACCTCACATGACAAATATGCCGAAAACTATCAAAAATACTGTAATGTTTTTGGAAAAGAAAATGTTCACTACATTATTGTCGAAGATTTATGGTCTGGAGAAACATCTGAAATTTCTAGATTCCTTAATCACGATATACGACATTTAGGTGAGAATATGTATTGGCCATTGAGTGATGATACAAAAAAACATGAATTCTTGAGAGATCAATGGGGAAAAGAAAAAAAATTACCTGATAATCTAATACCTGAGATAAGACAAAAATTAGATCCATTATATTTGCAATATGAGCAAATTATTGGTAGACTACCAGAAAGGTGGATTGTATGATTGGTTTCAGTGAGGGTTTTCACGATTCTGCAATTGCTGTTGTAAACAACGGTAAAATTAGGTTTGCAACTCATTCTGAAAGATATTCAAAGAAAAAACATGATCGTTACTTAGATGTGACTGCATCTGCGACTGCACAGATATTCAACATGCATGAGGGTAATAATGACATCGCTTTTTACGAAAAACCACTATTAAAGAAAACAAGACAATTATATGCAGGTCAATTCAATACCACATTTAGTAAACGTGATTTAGGACTCAAACCAACTGAATATTATTCACATCACTTATCTCACGCAGCAGCAGCATTTCAAACCTCTGTATTTGAAGAAGCAGCGTGTGTAGTCATTGATAGTATCGGAGAGTGGGACTGCACGTCTATATGGACTGCGAAGATGGTAGAAGGCAAGGCAAAGTACAAAAAGGTGTGGTCACAGCGATATCCCAACTCTATTGGTCTATGGTACAGTGCGTTGACCAAATGGGCAGGTCTTAGACCACTAGATGAGGAATACATTTTCATGGGTATGGCAGCATTCGGTCAACCCACATATATGAATGTTGTGGAGAGATTGAGACATCAGAACTGTCATAAGGGTGTAAGGATGCCAGATTATGATAAATGTGATATTGCCAAAAGTGCAGAAAGAATATTGCAATTAGAATTGAATGAGATATTCGCAAGAGCAGCGAAGCACAGTAACAATATATGCTATGGTGGCGGTGTGGCACTCAACTGCGTCTGTAATACAGGGTTGAGGGAAATGTATAACATGTGGATTATGCCGAATCCTGGCGACGCAGGGGGTGCTCTGGGGGCAGCATTGTTGTCATATGGTGGCAAGGTTGAATTCTCCCCATACTTGGGATATAATATACAACACTACTGTAATCCAAGGGAGATAGTTGACTGCCTCATCGAAAAAGGAATCGCTGGCGTTGCGAATGGCCGTGCTGAGTATGGTCCTCGTGCTCTCGGTAATCGAAGTTTATTGGCGGATCCGAGGAAAATCGAAATCAAGGACAGAGTAAATGAGATCAAGAAAAGACAAAAGTTCAGACCATTTGCACCTGCAGTTTTGGAGGAGCATTGTCAGGACTACTTTGATATGCCTTCCAATTCGAGATACATGTCCTATGTCTATAAGTGTAAGCAACCAAAGGCGATACCTGCTTGCATACACGTCGATAATAGTGCGAGAGTACAAACGGTACCACAGACTTCTGTAAGCATACTACGACCCGTTTTAGAGGAGTGGTATCGAAGAACTGGTTGTCCTGTTCTCTTAAATACATCATTGAATATAAAAGGTAAACCAATGGTGAATACGTGGGAGGATGCTGAACTGTTTGCGGAGAAATATAATGTTTCTGTTTTTTAATGGGTGTTCATACACAAAGGGTCATGGATGCGATAATATAAAAGAAGATAGATTCTCTACTTTAGTAAGTAAACATTACTCTGCAGATCATGTTAATATTTCAAGGGAGGGTTTCAGTAATGATATGATTGTTGAATCAACAATGCGATGGTTGAAAGATAATACTTGTGACTATGGAATTATTTTATTAACTCATTGTGCGAGAATAAAACTAAGAACAAATATGTTACCTGGTGGACATCATGACAAAAAGGAGAATGAACTCAAAAAAATGTTCTATGATAATTTTTATGATGATACAGTGGGGTCACTAAATTTTTACAAAAATAGGTATATACTTGAGCAAGCATTTGAGAAAAGAGGCATCCCTCTTTTACTCTTGCAATATCTACCAATACCATGGCAGGGCACAAACATATGGAAAGAGATGTGTAGAGGCGAGTTACCATTAGTATCAAAGACTATAGAGACATCTACAAAGGTAAAAACAATTTTAGGTAGAATCAAAAATAAAAAATTTTATTGGAGTAATAAAGATAAAAAATCAATCGGACACTTCAATTCCATGGGACATCTTGAGATTTCTAAGTTTATTATAAGTCAAATTGACACCCACTAAATAAAGCAGTATAATGAATTGATAGCGATCATTCGTAATGGCAAAAGGATTCAAGGTGGTTTCGTCTGCACCTAAAACTGGCGAAGATAAAAAAGATTTTTCTGTAGACAATGCTAGACCACTCATCAAGGGAAAGAGCATAGTCTTTTGTCTACCAGGTCGAGGAGTATCATATACTTATCTAAAGAATTTTGTATCACTTTGTTTTGAATTAGTACAACAAGGTGCGAGTATTCAAATATCTCAAGACTATTCATCTATGGTAAACTTTGCCAGATGTAAATGTCTTGGTGCAAATGTTTTACGAGGTCCTGACCAAATACCTTGGGATGGCAAATTGAATTATGATTATCAGTTATGGATTGATAGTGATATTGTTTTTGGTATTGAACAGTTCTATCGTTTAGTATGGATGGACAAAGATCTTGCTGCAGGTTGGTATGTCACTGAAGATGGTCGCACTACATCATGTGCACATTGGATGGAAGAAGATGATTTCAAAGAGAATGGTGGTGTAATGAATCATGAGATGGTTGATGGAATTGTCAAGAGACGCAAACCTTTCACAGTTGATTATACAGGGTTTGGTTGGTTACTTATTAAGAATGGTGTATTTGAGAATGAACAAATGAAGTACCCATGGTTTGCTCCTCAGATGCAAGTATTCGAGTCAGGAGAAGTCCAAGACATGTGTGGTGAAGACGTTTCTTTCTGTCTTGATGCGATCAAGGCGGGTTATGAAATATGGATTGATCCGAAATGTAGAGTAGGTCATGAGAAAACTAGAATTTTATAAATGATTACAAATAATAACATGACTATCAAAGAGATGGAGAAATACAATATATACGTTGGGGATAAAAAGGTTCACTCCTCAGTTTCTGAGGAAGAAATGATGGACATCACGCAAACTTTTGCAGATGACTTTTATTCTGTGGGCACACCCCATCCTGATCATGTACGAGTTGAGTATTTGGGCTACGATACCGAAGACGAGTAAAATCCGACAGAAAATCTGGCTACGGAGTGTTTATTAGTCTTTTTATAACTGGGAGTCTTCGGACTCCCTTTCTTTTTGCCTCTAAATAGATAAATACACGAGATCGTAGTAAGAAGTGCCAGTTCAAAAAACATCTCAGGGTTTCAAAGACATATCATTATCTTTTAAACGACACCCTGTCACTAATGATATGCTACCCCTCAAAAACGAGGATGCTATCAAGAGGTCTGTTCAGAATTTGGTAAGAACACAACTAGGTGAAGTTTTCTTCAATGATACGATTGGCACACGAATCACCGCATCGTTATTTGAACTTGCAGATGATGAATATATTGATCCAATACAAAATGAGATTGAAGTTGCCATAACCAATTATGAACCAAGAGTATTATTGAGAAGAGTTGATGTAGACTCTGACCCAGACTCTAATTCATTGGACATTACAATTGGATATGACATCGTTGGATTATCTGCTCCATCACAAACACTCAATTTTATCTTAGAACCAACTAGGTTATAATGGCATTACAACAATACACTAATCTAAATTTCGATGATATAAAAACTTCGATTAAGGATTACCTTAGAGCAAATAGTAATTTTACTGATTTTGACTTTGAGGGTTCTAACCTTTCAGTGTTGATAAATTTATTAGCGTATAATACATATATCACAGCTTTCAATACTAACATGGCAGTAAATGAAACATTCATTGATTCTGCCACACTGAGAGAGAATGTTGTATCATTAGCGAGAAATATAGGGTATGTGCCAAGATCGAAGAGAGCAGCGAAAGCAAAGATAGATTATTTCATAGGAGATCTAGCAACAACTGTTGACACCATAAAATTTCAACCAGGTATTATATCAAACGGAAGAGTATCAAGCACGAGTTACATATTCTCAATACCAGAGCAGGTTACTGGCACTGCTGAGAATGGTGAAGCTGTAGGGACATTAGATATCTTCCAAGGACAATATCTTGAAACTAATTTTGTTGTTGACGGATCACAAAAAAATCAAAAATTTATTTTACCTAATAATAGTATTGATACCTCTACCATAAAGGTAAAAGTAAGAGATAATATATCATCCACCACTGTCACTGAATTTAATTTGGTGGATAATATTCTTGGTATCACATCAACCTCAAACATATATCTTATTCAAGAAACCACTGATGAGAAATATGAGTTGTTATTTGGTGATGATATATTTGGTAAAAAATTATCAGATGGTAATGTAGTTGAAATATCATATATTAGAACTGAAGGTTCTAGTGGAAATGGTGTAAGAGATTTCACGTTTGCAGGTAAATTGATTGATCAAAATGGTGCGACACTTCAAAACTTTACACCCATCCTAAACGTCAATGAACCCTCTGATAATGGTGATGAGATAGAATCCTTGCAGAGTGTAAAATACTACGCTCCAAGGCGATATGCGTCGCAGCATAGAGCAGTTACTGCATCTGATTATGAAGCAATTCTACCAACAGTTTTTTCTAATATAGAATCAGTGAGTGCTTACGGAGGAGAAGATCTAAGTCCACCTCAGTATGGAAAAGTCTTCATTGCTGCTAAACCTAGAAATGGTAATTTTCTTTCTGACTTTACTAAGAAACAAATACTATCATCGTTGAAAAGTTATTCAGTCGCTGGAATTGTTCCTGAATTTATTGATCTCAAGTTCTTGTTTGTAGAGATTGATAGTACGATATACTATAATGCAAACTTTGTTGGTGATCCTGAGAATCTCAAAAGTGATGTTGTAAGTGCAATATCGTCTTTCGCAGGTGGATCTGAGTTGAATAAATTTGGTGGTAGATTCAAGTACAGTAAGGTATTATCTTTGATAGACAGCGTAAGCACATCTATCACTTCAAATATTACCACAGTAAGAATAAGAAGAAATCTAAACGCAAGTATTAATCAATTTGCTCAATATGAATTGTGTTTCGATAATGAATTTTATTGTCCTAATTCATCCTATAATATAAAGTCAACTGGTTTCTCTATTTCAGGAACAGTCGGGACTGTATATCTTACTGATGAAAAGATCGCAGGTTCAGATATTGGTAATCTTGTTTTATTCCAAATTGTGTCTGATGCAGATGTAAAAATTCTTTCAAAATCATTTGGTACAGTGGATTATAAGCATGGTGAAATCATTATAGATACTGTGAATATAACATCAACCGTTCAACCAAATAATATTGTTGAGGTACAAGCAATTCCACAATCAAATGATGTCTTGGCAAGGAAAGAGTTATACTTACAACTTGATATAGGGAAAAGTAATTTCTCTATGAGGCAAGACTCTATTGCTTCAGGTGCAAACACATCAGGTACAAGGTTCAATGTACAGTCAAGTTACTCGAATGGTTCTAAGGTAAGGGGTGCTATCATATCAAGTACAGCAACCACAACTTCACTTGTAGGGTATGTCGATGGTCAACCATACTTCGGTCCGTTCCATCAAATGAATAATGGTCAGAAGATGACAGGATCATCACACTCTGACTCAAGTAAAATTATCACATCTACTCCTCAACAAGTATCTCAAACTGGATCTACATCAACAACATCGACTACATCATCTACATCATCTACATCATCAACAACGTCATCAACATCATCCTCAAGCAGTAGTGGATACTAATGATTGAAACATCAATAAACAAAGTAAAAATCCATGAGGTAGTTCAGGGTCAAATACCTGAGCACATCGCATCAGAAAATCCTAATTTTGCAAATTTTCTTGAGCAGTATTATATTTCTCAAGAATTTCAAGGTGGCACGATAGATATTGCGGATAATCTGGTTGAATATAAAAATCTAAATTTTCTAAACAGTGAAAATCTGACAGGATTCACATCCCTTACAAGTGCTCTGAATTTTGTCGATCAAACTATATTTGTTGAGTCTACCAAAGGATTTCCTAGTTCGTATGGACTATTGCAAATTGACAGTGAGATAATTACATATACAGGAATAGGAACCACATCATTTACAGGATGTGTGCGTGGTTTCAGTGGTATCGAAAATATCAATAAAGTAAATGAACCAGAGAGTCTTACATTTACTGCAAGTGGTATATCAACACATGCAAATGAATCTCGTGTAAACAATCTCAGTAATAAGTTCTTGAGTGAATTCCTTAAGAAACTCAAGAAACAAGTGTTGCCTGGTTTCGCAGAAAGAAGGTTGAATGAGAGATTAGATCAACCTAATTTTATAAGACAGTCAACTGATTTTTACAAATCAAAAGGAACAGACGAATCATTTAAGATATTATTTGGTGGATTGTACGGTGAAACCGTAGAGATGGTGCAACCCTCCAAATTTATGATGAGACCATCAGATGCGGACTGGGTTGTCGCAGATGTTCTATTATGCGATGTGATAAGCGGAAACCCTTTGAAGATTGAAGGAGAAACTCTAACACAAGGCGGTGCAAGCGGATCGATTTATAAAATTGAGAAATCATTTATAGATGGTAGAAATTATTTTCAGATAGGTATATCAAAAGGTACGCAGGTAGGTTCATTTAGTCAAACAAACAAGACATTCGTAACTAAGTCTGTAGGTGTCAATACTACAATTGTGAATGTAGATAGCACAATCGGATTTCCAGATAGCGGATTTATAACCGTAGATTCTACTGTGCTTGCTTATACAGGAAAGAATTATACGCAATTTGTAGGAGTTGATACAAACTCTTCAGTGGTTTCAATTGGTTCTACAATAACAAACGGTGTAGACGCAATATCCTATGAAGATGGTGATCTATCAAATGAGGTAAGATTAAACGTTCTTGGTGTAATCAGCAAATTCAATGGTGTTGCTAGAACACAGCAGACAGGTAGTTCAATCAATGTAAACACATTGGGTATTGAGCAGACGGATAAAAGGTGGACTACATGGATTGCTAATACTGCAACAAGATATGAAATCAACACAATTCGTCAAATATCTCCTAACAATTATAGTGTATTACTAAAAAGTAATCATGCCTTATATAAAGGTGACACAGTTGACATCATTGATTTAGATGACAAGGCAATTCAAGGTAATATTACAGGTACTCCACTTAAGGATACTATAAGGATCAATGCTCCTAATCTTGACGTAACGCAAACATATTTTATAAGAAGACAATTAAAAACTGATGGTGATGATGTTGTTGATGTACAAAACTCATACTCCAACGGTCTTGAAGTATTCGTAGCTTCAAATAGTTTACCACACTGGAGCAAATCTCCAAAGAAAAGAACAAGAACATTCACCACTGCAGGTATATCAACAAATACAACTCAATTTACAGTAAACGACCACAACTACAATGATGGTGAATTAGTTGTATATACTGCATCGTCAACTAAACTCTCTAATCTTGATCAAGGTCAAGCGTACTATGTAAAGAAAATTGATGGTAATACTCTTGCTTTGGCATATACACCTGAGAACGTTCGTAGGGGGGAATTTATTACATCTATTGACGGGTCTGATTTAGCAGGTATTACAACACACTTTCTTACTCCACAAGCAGTATTCAACAGTGAAATAGGTGGGCAAAGAATGCTTCGCAAATTTCCTGTGCCAGAGTACGGCACATCCAAAGAAAAAACATCACAAGGTGGTGTTGGATTATTTGCAAATGGTGTAGAAATTTATTCATACAAATCAACAGATAAAGTTTACTTCGGATTATTGAAGAGTGTTGATGTATTGAATACTGGTGGAGGATACGATGTAATAAACAGACCTAGTTTATCGGTTACACAATCAGGACATACTGGCATCGGTGCTGCTGTGATCTCACAAGTCTCAGGTGAACTTACAGACGTGCTTGTTGATACAGAAGGTGTAGACTATCAAGAAAATCCAAATGTTGTCATTACTGGTGGTAATCATGATGGTGCTATATTAAAACCAAAAATGAAACTTACTCCTCAAGTTGTGGAATTTGATTCTACATCAACTGGTGGAGTGGTTGATACATCATTGAATAAATTTGTTTTCAAATCACCTCACGGATTCAAAGATGGGCAAGAGGTAATATACAATGCAAATGAGTCTGATACAATTGGTATTGGTACAACGCCTGGCAATCTAATCGACAAATCAACTTATTTTGTAATCAATAATAGTGTACAAGAAATACAATTATCTGATAATAAAAATGATGCTCTTCGAGGAGTCGGTGCTATACCGATTTCAGGAAGTGGTGGTGGAGTTCAATCATTTGTCTCTGTAGAGCAAAGATTGAAAGTAGATAAAATTCTCATTGAGGAAAATAAAACATTTTTTAATAGAAAAGTAATCGCACAATCAGTTGGAATAAACACTTTTACTGATACAATAACTATCCCCAATCATGGATTCAATTCTGGAGACATTGTAAAATATACACGGGAGTTTGGTGCTATAGGTGGATTGACGAATGAGAAAGAATACTTTATAGTGAAGATAACTGACAACTCTTTCAGAGTTTCTATATCAACCAGTCTAACTGATTATGTCAATCTTACATCTACAGGTAACGGAGACCAAATTTTTCAGGATCCTCCTATTGCAATTACCATCGACGGAAGACAAGGTATTACCACAGCAAATGCAACCGCTACCCCAGTCATTAGAGGAAGCATTGACGCAGTTCATGTCTCTAGAAATGGTTCTGAGTACGGTTCTACGGTTGTAAACGATAACTTCAAACCAAACATTGATACACTGAGTGGAAAAAAATCTTTCTTACAAGCTTTTGTTGTTGATGGTAAAGTTGATCAGATTATCATAAAACTCGGTGGTGAAAACTTCTTTAGTACACCTGATATTATAATAGACGGAGATGGTGTAGGTGCAAAAGCAAAGGCGGTTGTGTCTGGTGGTAAAATAATATCTATTAAAATGGTGCAGAAGGGAGCTGGATATACCCAACAGAAAACAACTGTATCTGCCAAAACACCAGGTTCTGGAGCGATATATTCTGCTAATCTAACAAACTGGACAGTCAATCAGGTATCAAGATTTGCGAAGACTGGTGACATGTCACAGGATGATGGTTTCTATGAAACAGCAAAAGATACAGATTTAGGTAACCCCTACGTAAATTATTTTGTACCAAGAAACCTAAGAACATTCTTTGGTGATGAGGGTGTAGAGCACTCACCAATATTAGGATATGCTTATGATGGTCACCCAATATACGGACCTTATGCTTTTAGAAATACAAATGGTACTGGTGCACTTGATTACCTACAGTCAAGTTATAAGGCAGTTCAACGAACAGACGGACCTCCAACAACTCAATACCCACTAGGTTTCTTTATCGAGGATTATGTTTATGTACAGGGATTGGGCGATCTTGACGAGCATAACGGTAGATTTGCAGTTACTCCTGATTATCCAAATGGGATTTATGCATACTACACCACAGTCGAGAAATCAATTAATGGGAACACTAATAGTCCTTTCTTCTCTGTTAGAGAACCTCAATTCCCGTATGTTGTAGGTGATAGTTATAACTCTAAATATGAGACATTCAATGCTGATCTGTCATCTAATCAAAATTTAGACCCTACATCGTTCAACTTAGTCAGAAATACAAATCCACATAAAACAAGAACATACGAATTCATATCTAACTCAAATAAAAATACAAGACAGACCAGTAAAATTGTCTCTGTAACATCAGGTGCAGTAGATAATATCAATATCGTAAGATCTGGTGAGAACTATAATGTAGGGGACAAACTTATATTTGATAATACAGATACAAAAGGTTTTGGTGCAATTGGTCAAATAAGTGAGATTGTAGGTCCTGATCTAGATGATACAGATACTCTGGTATCTGAGATAACAATTAGATCTGGTGTCAAGTTTTCTTCTGATGGTCAAAAAGCAACAGGTATATGGACTGGTGCTCACGGTCTACCAAATAATTCATTTGTAAAAATATCAGGTGCATCATATACTTTCAATGGTAGACATAGAATAAGTATAAAAGAGGTGAGTTCAGGTCTTGGTACTGCAATGTTACCTATTGGACTTACTACAAGTGTGAGATTAGAAGATGATGTAAGTAAATTTAAGGTCAATGATATTATAAAGATAGAAGCAGAGGAATTCAAGATATCTGCAATCAATAGATTATTAAATCAACTGGATCTCATAAGAGCTCAAAATGGCACCACTGCTGTGGCACATACATTTGGAACACCCATTGTAAGACTAGAAAGAGAATTTACATTTACACCAAAAACAAATGAATTAGTTGAAGGTGAGGTAGTACAATATTTTAGAGATGGCGATGTAGGTGCAGGTCGCACTTTTGGCGTGGGTATTACATCATCCGTGACAACACAAAATTTTGGTACGATAGACATTCCAACAAGAACAATCTTCTTACCAAGACATCCATTTAGAGATGGTGAGAAAGTAAGATATTCACCTGGTGCTGGCACATCAATTACATATCAGACTGATGCTATGAAGAGAGTATCAGCATCCTTCAAACGTCCTCTGCCACCAGATGTGTTCCTCAAAGTAATTGATAGAAACAAAGTTGGAATTGTAACAACTCTTGCTGGCATAAGTTCTGATTTGCAGCAGGTAATGTTTGAGGATGCAACAGGTATTGGTAATACTCATTCATTTGTATCGCAAAGAAGTAGCATAACTGGTGACTTACAAATTGTTGATGTTACTGTGAAGACAAAGAATGTTCACACCTTGAGACCTAATGATGTAATTGATATAAGTGTGGTTTCTGCTGCTACGAGTTCTGTAGTTGCAACATACTCCGATGGTACAAGGTTCGTAAGTATAGGATCATCTGTCAATCCACCAATAAATGTCACAGAGGGTGATAGGTTAGAATTTGATCTATCAGACACATCATTATCAGAACTTAATTTAGATTTCTTCTTAGATCAAACATTTGAAAAACAATTTGTTGGATCTGGTAAATCTGCTATTGAAATCACTGATTTCGGAGTGCCTGGTAACGCTCTTGCTAAGAAAACAGTTCATTTCAATCAACAAGTTCCAAAAACTTTATTCTATAAGTTCTCAAGTATTGATACAGCAAAGATCATAGAAATTGACAAAGATGTATTTGATTATGGTAAGATAATTGTAAGTCAAAGTAAGTTTAACACTAGAATTGGTATTACAACGATTGGTGCGAGAACATTCAAGTATAATATTTTTGATGTACCAGAAAGAGAGAAATATACAACATCTTCAGATATTAATTACACAACAACTTCAAAAAATATAACAGGTCCTGTTGGTAAAATCCTACTAACTTCAGGAGGCACATCATATAAAGATTTACCAAGAGTTTCGATTGCATCAACCACAGGATCATCAGCAGATCTAAAAGCATCAGGTGCAAATATTGGGGCGATTGATAAAGTAAATATTGTTGATTTTGGATTTGACTATCCATCTGACAGAACATTGAAACCACAGGCAGCGATGCCACAGGTTTTATTCTTGAAGGATAATTTTGCAGTTGATCAAGTAGCGATTACATCAACAGGTAATAATTATCTCGTTGCTCCTAATTTAGTTCTCTTCAACTCGAAAACAAATACAATCAACGCAAAGGCACAATTCGTTGCTCAATTGACAGGCACCAGTGTTGGAAAAGTAACCACAATAAAAACAGGTGGAAACCTTTCAGCTGGTGATGGTAAATTGATAGCAGTTGATAATACTAATGGAGTTGGTATTATAAGTGCAACATACTCTGATCCAACAGTTACACTAAGACTAAAAACACCATCTGGCGTTGGTTTTGGATCCGAATCCCTTCCCTTTGCTGTTGGTGATCAAGTATTTGTCGAAAATACAGGTGTTTCAACAGGAAACGGTTATAACTCACCAGACCATAATTACAAGTATTTTACACTTACGGGTGTAACAACTAATCCAGGTCAGGTAAATCAGGCACTAATATCCTATGATGTAGATATCGATCCTGGTATACACGACTTTGGAAACTATGGAACAGTAGCAAATAAGAAAAATATAGCACAATTTGAACTTTCATTGATCGAAAGTGAATTTGTAAATAACGAAATTATTTACAATGATTCGAGTGAAGCAAGAGTTGTTTTAGGTGATGGGAAAACAAAGAATGTATTGAGAGTTGATAGTGTTGTTGGTTTCAATACTGGAGACTCAATCACTGGTCAGATAACAAATGGTGGTGGTACCATAGAATCGATACAACAATATTCAGGTAATTTTGACACAGGGACACAACTAGAAAGATCATATGGATGGGAAAAAGATACTGGTAAATTAAATCAATTTGACCAAAGAGTACAGGACAGCGATTATTATCAAAACTTTGCATATTCTCTCAAGAGTTTTGTTGGTATAAGTTCTTGGAGTGAACCAGTTGATTCATTGGCACACATAGGTGGATTCAAAAAACACTCAGATTTGATTATACCGTCAACCCCAGTAGGGATAGGCACTACTAATACTATTTCAGTTGTAAGTAGTGCAGGCACCTCTGTTGTATTGATTGATAATGATGCGAGATTATATGAAAGGCATGATCATGATACAGGATATGAAATTCCAAATGATACAGAAACAATAAGTGATCAGATTGTTTTTAGACATAGTAGGTTTGGAGATTCTCTATTATGTAAATCAAATAGGGTATTAGAGATTGATGATATAAGTCCAGATTTTTACAGTGACCCAGATAAAATTAGAGAAGTTCAAATTGATACCTTTAGTATCAACTCAAATACTGCAATCAAATATTATGCTCAAGTACAACTCGATTCGGGTTTAGGTATCAACTTCAACGCAACTCAATATTGTGAGTTTGTTGTAACACACGATAATGCTAAAGTTTATATAAACCAATATTCAGATCTTGCTGATTCATTTGATATAGGTGAATTTACTGCTATCATATCAGGTACAATTGTCACTATATCGTTTGTACCATTCAATCCGTCATTTGAATATGATGTAACATTCCATAAGGAAGGTATTCCTAATAGTGTAAGTGCAGGGTCAACAGCGTACGCTCATGTAGAAAAAACAGGAATATCATCAGCTTTCAATGCTTCAGGGTCACCATCCACGGTAGTATTTTTTGAAGTTGACACTGATAAATTTAGAAGTGGTGATGTTCTTATTGTGCATAATGGAACTGATAAAAAAGAAGTTGAAGAGTATAGTTTCCTATCTGATGGCACAGACGTAGAATTTGTTGACTTCAATAATGTTGCCACAGGAGCAACTATTGGTAGTTTCCAACTTGCTATGTCAGGATCTAAACTTCAATATAAGTATACTCCTCTAGCAGGTATAGGAGTAACAGTTCACGCATTATCAACCCTTGTGGGTATAGCAACAACTGTTGCTTCAGTATCAAGTGATATAAAGGAACTTCAAATAGGTGATACTGAATTGAATGCCACAAGAGTAGAAATAGGTGCTGCTGCAAGTCCCACTGAGAAAGCAATTGCCACCAAATCATTTAATAATTATACATCAATGAGATATCTTGTTGAAATTGAAAACGTTACTGACTCTACTCGATCCGTATTCAAAATAGCTGCTAACTCATTTGGTGGTAATGCTAACTTCAACAAGTATGGCAATCTTTCAACTGCTACGAATGAGAAACGTGACATTCGTAACACAAATATAATATTATCAGGTGGAAATGTGATTATGGAATTTTTACCATTACCAAATAAATCTTACATTACAAGAACATACGAAATCAGAATTGATAAACCTGATAATGTTCCGACTGACACACTCATAGAACTCTAAATATTCTTATGTCATTTACGTTATCATCAGTAAATAAAAGGTTCAATTCTGAGTCAGAGAGTTTTCAACAAACCTTCAATCTGACTCATAGAGGAGCGTCTATATTCAAAAAAGAATTTGATGGTGCAAGCACCTCTGCGGTAATTACATCTTCAAATACCTTCGTAATCCCAAATCATTTTTTTGTAACTGGTGAAGAGTTGACATATGATGCGACTAATGGCGAAGCTATTGGAATCCAACATGGATTGAATGGTGTTGGTGCTGCAACAACAATCCCATTGACAGTTTTTGCAATCAAAAAGAGTGAGAATGAATTACAAATAGCATCATCGCAAGCAAATGCAAAAGCAGGTAGTGAGATTGGTATTACTACGGTAGGGGTTGGTGCAACTCATTCATTTAGCGTACAGAAAAAACTTTCAAAAGCAATCATATCATTAGATAATATGATACAGTCTCCTCTCTATACGAGAGTGGGGTCTGCAACAACTGTAATACAAGTCCAAAATAGAGAAGCATTAGTGGGTGATGCATCATTCTTAAAATCTTATGATATTATACAAATAAATGATGAGATACTAAGAATACAAGTTGTAGGATTTAATGGTATTGCTAATAATCTTTTGGTTGATCGTGCATGGATGGGCACTCAAAGAGGTAGTCATTCAGCAAATGATGCAGTGCAATTAAAACTTGGTGATTATAATATTATTGGAGATCAAATAACATTCAAAGATGTGCCCTTTGGTGGTAATAGACAAACAGTCGGAGTATCATCTGATAATTTTAATTTGACAACTAATACTTTTTTTACACTGACAGAAATATTGCCTACAGGCACAAAAGTCAAAGTAAGATCATTAAATCCCCCAACACCACTTACTGCAAATAATGATTTTTTCATAATACAGACAGCACCTAACAATTTTCAATTTGCAGAGACGAAGAGTGAGGCACTTGTTGGTATTGCACTGACTATAACAAATCCAGGTATTGGAACTCATCAGTTGATATTGGCTGATAACCCACCAGGTTCTTCATTTCAAGGTAGAGCATTTATAAGATCAGACTATTCAGGAAATGTTGTATTTGATGACATATCAGAACAATTCACAGGTATTGGAAAAACATTTACCATAAAAACTGGTGGATCTAACACAATTGGTGTTACAAGTGATTTTGGTGCTATATTAGTCAATAATATATTTCAAAAACCAGAGACTGATTATGAGTTTATAAGTAGTCCAAGTCCTGGCATTACATCTATAAGGTTTACTGGTAATGCTAATCAAGATTTCGTTGCAGAAACTTACAGTAATAGTGATGTCAATGCAAATAAATTACCAAGAAGGGGTATAATAGTATCAATTGGAAATACACAGGGATTTGGATACCAATTCCAAAAAACAGGTCTGGGTACAGCAGTGGTGTCAGGATTTGGCACGGTTACAGTGTCTATGGCATTTACGGGTACAGGATATATTAACGGACCGTCAACGTACCAAGTAAGAGTAAGAGGAGGCAACCCAACAACAGGTGCTGCTGGTACTTTTACTGTGAGAGCAGGTCACATAGAAAATATATTCATGAATACACCAGGTGTAGGATATACATTTACAGATGTGCCTCAACTTGAATTTGATAATTCTGTTCCATATGATGATTTGAAATTAGTAAGTCAGGGAACTGGCATAGGTGCATCAGTATCCGCTTCTATTGGAGTAGGATTGAGTATAAGAAGTTTGACATTGAATAATTTAGGATATGGGTATACTACGGGAGAACAATTACAAATTGTAGGGATACCAACGGATGTTGGAATAGGAACAGATTTTGAAAATGCCACCGTCACTGTAAGTGAAGTTCAAGATGATGAGTTTGCTGGATGGGTATTTGGTAAATTACAAATTCTTGATGATTTTTCAAATCAATTCAATGATAAAAAACGTATATTTACAATTACAGAAAATGAGGTACCGATAAGTATTGAAGCAGACACAGGAAGTTTGATTGATTTAGATCAGGTATTACTTATATTCATTGATGATGTCTTGCAAAAACCTGGTGAATCATATACATTCAATGGTGGAACACAAATTGAATTTTCAGAGGCACCAAGAAAAGGATCAAGTTTACAAATTTTATTCTATCGTGGCACTGACGCTGACATATCTACTCTCTCTGCTATCGCTGAAATAAAGGTTGGTGATGGTGTAAGAATACTTACTCATCCATCTAATCCTTCATTCCTAAGTCAAGATCAAAGAATTGTTAGTGAAATCATAGCAAGAGATACTTTACGAACTAACGTATATAAAGGTCAAGGTATAACAAACGCTAATGGGTCTACAATAAGACCTATTGTTTGGAGCAAGCAGCAAAACGATAGAGTTATTGATGGTCGTGTGATATCCAAAGCTAGAAATGTTTATGCAGGTAGAATATTCCCTACAGCGAGAATTATAAGGAGTGTTGCTTCAAATCACACTTCAGTATATACAAATGGTGGAAGTCTAGCATTCAGAAAAACAGAGGAAGTTGATAGTAAAAACTTTAATGTAAGACTTATTGATGATGAAAAAAATATTGGTTTTGGCACCACAGGATATACAATGCCCGTAAAAGATTTTGAAGGAGTCAATGTCAATGGAGATGAGGGTCAGGTGGTTGGTATTGGTGTAACAGCACAAGCAATTTCATTTGATTTCTTTATACCTCAAAACTCTCCACTGAGAGAAACTGAGTTTGGTGGTGCTACAAAAACAGGTATTAGCACAGGTGATTACTTTGTGATAAGTAGATCAAATGTTGGTGCTGTTGGTGGGGGAGTGACAGCTTTATCTCAAACACGAGCATCAACAGTCGGTATTGGCAATTCATTTGTCGATGGTGTATATCAAGCAAGTCATCATGAACCTGTTGCAGGTACAGGTGAGATAATTCGTGTATTTTCTAATGTTGCCACAAATCATCAATTGAATTTCACTGGTCTTGGTGCTTCTGTCTACGGAGAATATAGTTGGGCGAAGTTTACTACAGGCACAATAGGAACATCATTTACTGTCAATACAAGTGAGGGATTGATTGGTTTATCCACAGCACCAACGCTTCAAAGGACAAATAAACTAAAACTTGATTATACCCCCACATAAATAAACATAACAAAAGTCTCAAAGTATAATGCCAGCGATCATTACTGATCAGATAAGAGTCTTGAATGCGTCAAACTTTGTAAGCGGAATAGGAAACGCAAGCAATAGTTATTACGTTTTTATTGGTTTACCAAATGCTGATGAGAAGGCATCGGATTGGAATACAAACACTCCATCTCCGATTGATAACTTCGATCAACATGATGACATTTATGACACTCTAATATCTGCAAAAAAAATAAACTCATCCGATGTTCTTAGGGTAGTTCCAAAGATAACTTGGTCATCAGGTACGATATTTGAAATGTATCGACATGACTATAGCATCAACAAATTGACACCTCAGACAAGTGCGTCTAATTTGTATAACTCTAATTACTATGTGATGAACAAGGATTTCAGAGTTTATATTTGTATATCAAATGGTGCAGCTCCATCAAATAGTGGTAAAGGAATCGTATCGTTGGACGAACCCATTCACACTGATTTAGAACCAAGATTAGAGAGTGATGGATATGTATGGAAGTATTTGTATACCATTAAACCAAGTGATATTGTAAAATTTGATAGTGCTGATTTTATACCTCTACCATCTGATTGGTCAACAAATACGGATGTGGATGATGTAAGAAATAATGCTGTTGATGGTAAGATAGAGACTGTAATTATTGAAGACACTGGTAGTGCGTCGTATCAATTTGCTGGCACTAAAAATAATGTTCCTATAAAAGGTGATGGATCAGGTGCCCTTGCTTCTGTTACATTCATTGATGGTAAACCATCATCAGTGCAGGTAACTAATGGAGGATCGGGTTATTCATTTGCGACTCTTGATTTAGATTCTGTTGTGACAGGTGCAGGTGCGTCATTTTCAGTTATCATACCCCCACCTGGCGGACATGGTGCTGACGTTTACAGAGAACTTGGATCAAATAAAGTATTGATTTATTCAAGAATTGAAAACGCTGACATAACAAACCCAGATTTTCCAACAGGAAACCAATTTGCAAGAATAGGTATTGTAAAAGATCCAGAGGTATTTAATTCACCAGGCACATTACTTTCCAGTCCATCTGCTTCTGGTCTTTTTGGATTGAGATTAGCAGGTGCTGCAACTACTACAATATCAGTGCAAGTTGACGGTCAGATTACACAAACAGTTAGTGCTGGTACAACAGCGATTGGTAAAATTGTAGGTTATGATCAAATAACTAAAACATTACAGTATTGGCAAGATAGATCTCTCGCTACCATAGGAGCTGGATCGTCAGTCCCTCGCTTCGGTTTCACGCTAAATAGGTTCACGTCAACGCCTGGTACTGGTGGTAACACAAATATTGTTATTGAAACCACAGGAGGCACAACTGAAACTCTCTCAATCGAGACTGCGTTTACAGGTGTATCAACCGACGTGAATAACAAAAAATATTACTTTGGTCAATCTTATACAAATGGACTTGCTAACCCTGAGATCAAAAAATATTCTGGAGATATTGTTTACATAGACAATAGACCAGAAGTAACAAGAGCAACAAATCAACGTGAAGATATTAAAATCATCTTAGAATTCTAACGATGCCACAGAACACCAACCTAAACGTCAGTCCATATTTTGACGACTTTGATTCTGAAAAGAATTACAATCGAGTCCTCTTCAAACCTGGTACACCAGTACAAGCAAGAGAGATGACCACTCTTCAATCTATCCTACAGGGACAGATAGAGAAGTTTGGTAAACATATGTTTAAAGAGGGATCAATGGTGATTCCTGGTAAATTTAATTATGATTCTAGATATACGTTTGTCAAGATTGAATCTACATTTTTTGGTGTTCCTGTAGAGTCATATTACGATAAACTCGTTGGTCTAAGAATACAAGGAAAGGTATCTGGTGTTATCGCAAAGGTGATGCAAGTGATGTCATCTACAGATTCCATTACTAATGATACAACTCTATACATCAAATTTGAAAGTACATCAACTGATCTTCAAAATCAATATTTTCTTGATGGTGAAAACCTTGTTACACTAACAGATTTTACTTATGGTATAACAACTATAAGTGCTGGAAGTGATTTTGCTACTTGTGTTATATCAAATGCAACTGGTACTGCTACTGCATTTGTAATGAACAGAGGAGTATATTTTGTTCGTGGTGCATTCGTAGAGGTACAAAATGAAACACTTGTTCTCGATCAATATACTAACACTCCCTCGTACAGAATTGGTTTCTTTGTCAAAGAGGATATTGTCACTGCTGTTGATGATGATAGTTTATACGATAATGCTGCTGGATTCTCCAATTTTACTGCTCCAGGTGCTGATAGGCTCAAGATTAGTTTATCTCTTACTAAGAAAAACCTAACAGATTTTCAAGATGAGAATTTCATCGAATTATTCAGAACAGATCAAGGTGAACAAAAATTCATAGAAAGAAAGGGAGAAACAATATACAATCATATTGCAGATGAATTTGCAAGAAGAACATTTGACGAGAGTGGTAATTATTTTGTTGAGAAGTTTGATTTAGAGGCAAAAGAATCCCTAAATGACAGGCACTCTGTCTTTGGTACATATTTTGCAAATCAACTTACTGAGCAAGCTAATGTCCCATCAAAAGATTTGATGAACATTAGGGTCGGTCCTGGTAAAGCGTATGTAAGAGGATTTGAAGTTCAAGCACAAGGTCATTATTTTCTTGACTCTCCTAAACCAAGAACTACAAAAAAAATAGAGCAAGCTGCTATTCCATTTGAATCTGGAAATAAACTAAGAGTAAACAATGTATTTGGTGGTGCACAAATAAAGATAAACACGACTGACACTATCGATCTACAGGATCAAAGATTAGGTTCTAGTAAATCAAGTGCAGCAGGTGCTATAATTGGTAGAGCAAGAGTATACGATTATAAATTACAAAATACTGCATACTCTGGTGACACCAGTGTGTTTGAGTTATCATTATTTGATATTCAAACTAATACAAATCTTACAGTAAATACAGCACATACGATTCCATTACCTGCAGTGATAGAGGGTGCGAGAAGTGGTGCAAGAGGTTATCTATCAAGTGCTGTGTCAAATAGCACATCTATTACACTGAGTCAAACATCTGGTCAATTCATAATTGATGAACCTATCATAATAAATGATGTTCAAGATGGTAGAGTAATAACTGCTGTTACAGAATTTGATTTAGCAGACGTAAAATCTGTAAGATCGACAGGTGGTGGTAGAACTTTCTCTGCTGATGTAGTATTAGAACCTGTAAAGAATTTTGCAGGTAAAGGGTTCAACATATCAAGTGCAGGTGCTGTTACAAGTGGATCTACTGGATGGACAAAGAATTTTAAGGTTGGCGATATTATTGCATATAATCTTAGTGGCATCACTGATACAGTATTCAATAGAGTTTCAGTAGTAAATCCAACAGCAAAATCACTTACTGTAGTTGCAGTGCAAGATGTGACTGGAGTATGTGATGGTGGATTACCATCATCCAATGTTACCGTTAGTGGATTACAAAAAGTAGGATCAAGAATCAGAAATTCTGCAAGTGGTTTCTTATATTCTCAATTACCAAACTCAGGTATTGAATCAGTTGATCTTACTGACTCAACGTTATTTTTTAGAAAAGAAGATACACAACAAAGCACAGATAATGATGGTGTAGCTACACTACCATCATTAACAGGAACGTCTTTAGTATACACACCTTTTGATGAGGAGAGATATACTGTAATATACAGTGATGGATCTGTACAAGCTCTTACTAGAGATCAGGTAGTATTGACTGGAGGAGGTAAAGGTGTTACTTTATCAGGTCTTACAAAGAATCAAAATAATAATGTAGTCATACACTCCACACAACAGAAGAGTCAGGTAAAATCGAAACAAAAATCTTTAGTAAGAGGAACAACTACAACAATCACGGGGTCAAGTAGATCATTCTCAGGTGTTTCGACATCTATAGGTGATGGTTTAGTGCCTAATCCCACATACGGATTGCGTGTGCAAGATAGGGAGATTTCATTGGGACTTCCTGATGTTGTTAGAGTGAACGCTGTATTTGAATCGTCTTCAAACGCTGCACCTACAATCCCTTCTCTTACTCTTGCGTCGTTCAACGGACCTACAGGAGATAATACCGATCTCATAGTTGGTGAAGTTGGAGTTGGTAAAAGTTCTGGTGCATCTGCACTGATACTTGCTAGATCAGGTTCATTAAAAGTTGAGGTAATTTTCACAAATGGCAATAAATTCCAAGATACCGAAGAGGTTACATTTACCGAGAGTGGTGTTACTGCAAATCTTTCTTCTGTTACTACTGGGGATCCTAATATCAGAAACAATTTTATTCTGGATACGGGTCAACGAAATGAATTTTATGATTTTGCTAGGTTAGTTAGAAAGCAAAATTTCTCTGCTCCACAGGGACAATTGAAAATTTATTTTGATAATTATGTAATAAATTCTGAAGATTCTGGTGATCTTATAACAGCAAGTAGTTATACAAGTGAGTTTTATGATATTACTCCAGCTTTTGATAACATCAGAAACGTTGATACAATTGATATAAGACCAAGAGTAGCACCTTACTCTGGATCAAGATCTCCTTTTGAATTTGACTCAAGAAACTTTAGTGGTGCTGGACAATCTGCTGCTGTTTTAGTATCAGACGAAAACATTCAATTCGATTATAATTTTTATCTTGGTAGGATTGATAGATTATATCTCAATAAGAATAGCACATTTACACTTATACAAGGCACCCCTGCAGAAAATCCTGTAGAACCAGAACCTTTGAGTTCATCATTTGAGCTAGCAAGAATTGACTATAAACCTTATGTTTACAATGTCAAGCAAGATACTAAGATTACTTTCCGTGCTAACAAACGTTACACAATGAAAGATATTGGTAAATTAGAAGATAGGATAGAAACATTAGAGGAGACAACATCTTTATCTCTATTAGAATCTAAAACTGATAGTCTTGTTATCAAGGATCCTGATACAGGTCTTGATAGATTCAAAAATGGTTTTGTAGTAGATCCTTTCAACGATTTTAACGTTGCTGATAAGACAATTGATACTCTGAAATATGATATAGATGATGGTAAATTAGTTGCAAGAAAATATCATGATAGCATTGACTTACTATTAGGATCTAATTCAGTAGTCGGTACTGATGGTGCAGCAGATCCTCTCGTTGACCCAAGATTTGCAGAGGATTTAGGTTCTCCAAACATTAAGAAAACTGGTGACCTCGTATTATTGAACTATAGTGAGGTTGTTGATAGAGAACAACCATTTGCAACAAGAGTTGAGAGTGTAAACCCTTACGCTTTCAGAGATTGGGGTGGAAATTTATTCCTTGATCCTGAATCTGATGTATTTGTTGACAGAATATTCGTAGAAGCAGATGGTGGCATCGGTTTCCATAATGATTTTGTATCAGAGACTGAACCAATACCTTTGATGAGAGAGCAAAACGTTGCTTTCATTGGAACAAGATTGAAACCAAATACAAACTTGATTTCATATTGGTCTGGTGAGGACATGATTGAAAATAATTCAAGAACAATACCTAAACTTTTGGAAGTTACACCTATTCAAGGTGCGTTCCAAGTGGGTGAGGCAGTCAGGGGAATGGCAATATCGACACAAAATATAAGTCAATCTTCTGATATACGATTCCGTATTTGTCAACCAGATCATAAAGCAGGTCCGTTCAACGCACCTACATTTACGTATGAGGTCAATCCTTATAATCAATCTGTAGGAATATCTTCATCATACACAGAAACATCAACAATACTCAATATTGATATTCAAAGTTTGAATCAAAAATCTGATGGTAGTTTCTTTGGATTTGTGACTGTTGGTATGAGACTTGTTGGTGAGACAAGTGGTGCAGAAGCAGAAATTAATAATATAAGACTTATAAGTGATAACAAAGGTACAGTAGCAGGTTGTTTTTATATACCACCAAGTTTCTTCTTGAATGGAACTAATAGTGCATATATTACAAGTGTTAGACCACAAGACGTAGTGGTAGGTCAAAACTTTACAAACGCTGGTGCTAATCATTTCTCTGAAGGATTTGAAATCACAGAAACAACTCTTCTAAGAGTAGAACCTGCACCACCAGTTATACCACCACCACTTATTTTCCATCACACTACAATTATTGATCAAACTGTGTTCATTGAAGAACCCATGGAAGATCATGGTGATGACCCACTTGCACAGAGTTTCTTTGTGGAAGAGGATAATGGTATATTCATGACATCTGTTGATTTATTCTTCTTGACTAAATCACAATCACTACCTGTGGATGTACGAATTGTTGCTTTAGATAATGGTTATCCAACTAATAAGGTATTGAAAGGAGCGAGAGTTGTTCTTAATCCAGAAGATGTAAACATATCACCTGATGGTTCTGTAGCCACAAACTTCAAGTTCGATAGTCCAGTATATCTCTTACCTGGTGAATATGCCTTTGTTATAGGATCATCTGACGCTGATTACCAAGCGTGGATTTGTCAAATTGGTGAAGAAGATATTCAGACTAAAAATTCACCAGAGTTAGGTAAGATTATTGTATCTAAACAACCAACACTAGGATCTTTATTCAAGGGTCAAAATGGTTCAACTTGGACTGCTACTCAGTTAGAAGACCTCAAATACATTTCATACAAAGCAGAATTTACCACAGAAACTGGTACTGTAAGAATGTACAACCCTGAGTTGAGTAAGTTTGGTGATAGAAATAAATTACCAGAAAATCCAATAGAAACATTTTCACAAAGAGTTACAGTTGGATTGAATTCATCAATCGTGGGTGGTGCAAGTGCAATTGTTCATGTAGGATCACAGATCAAGCAAAACAACACTACATCAACAGGATTTGTGTCAGATTTACTATCACATATTGGAGGTAGTGGAAATGACTCTGGAATTACAATCACAAATGCTGGTACAGGATACGAAGATGGTACATCTCAAGCTATCAATTTTGTTACTTTGACTGGTAGTGGTTCGGGTGCCACAGGTATCGCTACGGTATCATCTGGATCAGTCAATAAGATTACGTTATTGAATACAGGATCTGGATATAGAGTGGGTGACACTTTGACAGCTGCAATTGGTAACAGAGGATTAGGTAGTGATCTTGTCGTGACTGTTGGTGTTACAACAGGAGTCAACGCTATTGAACTTACAAATGTTTCAGGTCCATCCTTCAATCTTACTGATGCAATTCAGGTGCACGACGCATCTCTTGGTTATGGTGTAACAATATCAAATATAATACCATCATCAGTCAATGTAAACAATGTTGAATTTGACGGTAAACATTTCAGGGTGACACATCCAAATCATTGTCTACATGATGCGACAAACAGAGTGAGCATCACTGGTGTGACTGGTGATACTGTTCCAACAAAACTTACAGTGGGATATGCAGTCAGTGCTGTTAGTGCAATCAGTGTTGGTAGTAGCACAGGATTCAATTTCTTTGAGGGATCTCAAGTGAGTGCAAGTAATCCTGGTTTTGCATTAATAGGTGAGGAAATTATTAGTTACACTTCTGTTGGTAGTGATTCTCTAGGTGGAACTATTACGAGAGGTGTTGATAATACATTTACGAGAACATATCAATCTGGTGATCCCATACAGAAGTATGAATTATCTGGTATATCTTTGAGAAAAATTAACACATCTCATAATTTTGCAGATGTAACTAACAATATACAAGATAAAATCACTCTTGATACTTATCATTTGAAAATATCTGGTTCAGCATTCTTTAGTAAGGATAAAACCACTGGTGGAGATGCAGGTAGAGCATCATCAAACATACAGTTTGAAAGAGTTGACCCTGCGATTAGTTTCAGTTCACCAAAATCTACATCTGTCAAAGCGAAGTTGAGAACCACAACTGGAACAAGTGTTGGTGGAAATGAACCATCATTCGTTGATAAAGGTTATGATGATATATCATTGGTCAATCCAACATTTTTCAAAGAACCAAGAATGGTTGCTTCTCGTGACAATGAGGTAAATCAGGGAACATTAGCATCATTACCTGGTGCTAAATCATTGACACTTGATTTTGAAATGTCTACGACTGATCCTAATGTATCACCTGTAATCGATGTATTCAACAGTTCATTGAATACAAAATCATCAAGAATCAACAAACCAGTACAAAATTATGTAACAGATAGAAGAGCGAATACTCTTGACGATCCTCATGATCAACTTTATCTTACAAAACTCATCAAACTTGAAAACCCTGCTACAAGCATCAAAGTTTTATTTGCTGCAAATGTAACAGGTGCTGCTGATGTAAGAGTCTTGTATAGATTACAAAGAGTTGATGGTGGTGGTGAAACTGATAAGGTATTTGAATTGATGCCTGGTTTTGATAACCTTGACGCTGCTGGATTCGTTCTAAATAGTAAGAACAATAATGGTAAACCTGATAAGAAGACCTCTGCTAGTTTAGAAGGACAATTCAATGAATTTGAATTTACAGCAGATGATTTACCTCAGTTTACTGGTTTCCAAATCAAAGTGGTATTCTCTTCTACAAACCAAGCAGAAGATCCAGAACTACTTGACTTCAGAGCAATCGCAATAGCCTAATGAAAACATTCAAACAATTCATTGACGAAATGCCAAATGCAGGTCCTAGCAGTCCAGTCAGCATGTCTGGTGGAAAGTTGATGCCTAATTTTGGAGCAGGTCGTATTGGTAAAATAAAACTAAAGAATGGCAAACCACTTCAAGGATTGGATATACCAAAAGTATGAAATCATTTAAGATATACCTTGAGGATACAAGAAATAAAGTTGGTGAGTTAATCCCCATCAAACAAATTCTTCAAGGTCCTATCAAACAAAACCTTGATCAACGTGAAAAGGTTCAAAAATTTATCAAACGTTATAGAAAAACGGACACCTATTAGTATGATTAACGCATGGTCACTCGCAGCAGAAGTCTTAGCGGGCACACTAGATGAAACTTATCCTATCATCAACAATGAAGAAGAACAGAGCAAAAGTAGAGGATCACAGGTCACTGGAGAGGGATCTGACAAACAAAGCGATAGTTAACACCGACACATCAGCATATGAGAGATATATGAATGATAAAGAGGTGAGACAAAAATATAAAAATGAAATCGATACTCTCAAGATGGAACTTGAAGAGTTGAAGAAGATGATTATGAATAAATAAGATTGATATAGTAGCATTGATATGGCAGTTCCTGTTGTAAACATCGTAATAGAACAAGGCACTGATTTTGAAGCTACCTTCAGCATTGTGCAATCTGATGGCACTGCATTGAACTTGACAAATAAGTCAGTATCATCAAAAATGAGAAAACATCACTCCTCTCTTGGATCTATAGGTTTTGGCATAACTTTTGGCACTCAACCAGATCAAGGAAAAATAACTATATCATTAACGGATGCACAAAGTGGTATTATAACTGCAGGTAGATATAATTATGATGTTATCGTGAATAATGATGTTTCAGGTAAAAAAGAAAAAGTAATAACAGGACAAGCGTTAGTCAACCCTACAATCACATGAACTATAAGGTAACACTATCTAATGGTGATGCTAACACAGTAAAAATTGTAGACTCATCAATTTTCAAAATATTTCAAGAAGGAGGATCAGGAGGAGGAGGATCTACAGTGGCAAAAAATTTAGCAGAATTGGAGGACATTGATAGAAGTCAACTCGGCACAGGATCGAATAGATTCGTGCTTGTTTTTGATGAGACAACAAATGCATTCAAGTTTGTTAATCCTGATGAAGTAGTCAATGCTGCAGCAGGATCTACCACAGTGCCTGGTGGTGCACCAACACCTGATGGTTTCTCTCAAGAAACAATTGATGAATTAGACGTAGCTCTAGATAATAAGATTGATCTTGATGCTGGTACTTTTTGATAAATAATCTTTGACTGTATTGACAGTCAACTTCTTATGTGTAAGTGACGAAAACTAAGAATTACATACAGTCAACATGGCTTCTCCTATACTGAGGTTCAAAAGAGGTAACTTCTCTAATCTTCCTGGTTTACAAGCTGGTGAACCTGCTCTCACGGTAGATAAATTTGATTTATACGTTGGTATAGACTCAACAACAAATAATAACAAATTTATTGGTTCACAACGTTTTTGGACTCTTGAAACTGCAACAACAGGTTCTGGTGTAAACCTAGTTGAGGGTTCAAATAATGGGAGTAATCATATTGTATTGAAGGCACCTGCTTCAATAACAAGTAATCAGACCTATACATTCCCTGCTGCTGCAGTTGACAAGGGATTATTAGTGAGTGATGGTAATGGTAATCTTTCATGGGATACAAGTGGAGGGTTTGGTGCAGGCACATTAGATATTGATTCATTAGATATAGATGGCGGAACTGACATAGGTGCAGATCTTGTTGATGCAGATGAGGTTATTGTTGATGACGGTGGTGGTGGAACAAATAGAAAATCAGATCTTTCAAGAGTTAAGAAATATATTTACTCAGCAGCATCAGGAGATGCCACTGCTAGTGATAGTGGAGCAATTACACTTGCTGCCTCTGGTGTATCTGCTGGAACAGTTGGATCATCAACTGCAATTCCAATATTAACTATTGATGCTAAAGGTAGAGTTACAAACACTTCAACTACCGCTATTGATAGTACAACTATTGAAAATGGAACAGCGTCAGTTGCAGTAGCGAACAACGGTCCTATCACATCAACTGGAAATCATGACTTTACCGCAGGTATCGATGTCACGGGCAACATAACTGTATCTGGTACAGTGGATGGTAGAGACGTAGCTACTGATGGTTCAAAATTAGACGGAATTGAAGCTGGGGCGACTGCCGATCAGTCAGACGAGGAGATACAGGATATTGTAGGTGCTATGCTTACAGGTAATACTGAATCAGGTATTACAGTAACATATCAAGATGGTGATGGTACTATAGACTTTGCTGTAGCATCACAGACAGACGAGAATTTTACCACTGCAGATCATGCAAAACTTGATGGAATTGAAACTGGGGCGACTGCCGATCAAACTGCAAGTGATATTAAAACATTGCTGGCAGCAAGTAAACTCACGAACGCACATATTGCTGATAATACCGTAGGTGCAGATCAACTTGCACATACAGCTGTAACTGCTGGTAGTTACGGTTCAACCACTGCAATTCCAGTCATCACTGTTGATGATCAAGGTCGTTTGACTGCAGCGTCAACAGCATCAATCACAACAACTACAAACCTATCAACTTCGACTGACGTTGATGAAGTCACGGTAGCAAGTAGCACAGGAACTAACGCTACTATTGCAGAAGCGTCTGGATCTGCTGCGGGTGTTATGTCAGTTGCTCATCATGATAAACTTGACGGAATTGAAACTGGGGCGACTGCCGATCAATCTGCAGCAGAGATCCTTACAGCAATCAAAACTGTGGATGGAGCATCAAGTGGATTAGATGCAGACACTTTAGATGGTGTTGAGGGATCTAGTTATCTAAGATCAGATGCAAATGACACATTCACAGGTGCACTAACAGTAACAGGATCTGCTTCAGTTGATAATATATCACTGGATGCAAATACAGTAACAACATCATCAGGTAATCTTACGATAGACTCTGCAGGTGGTACAACAACCATTGCAGATAATACTATAATTTCAGGTAACTTGACTGTAAACGGCACCACAACCACTGTGGATTCCACAACAGTCAATATTGCAGATAAAAATATTCAGGTTGCCACAGGTGCTGCAGATGATGCTGCTGCAAATGGTGGTGGTATTACTATAGACTCTGGTGATGGTGATAAAACTTTCCAATTTGAAGCGACAGGTGATAACTTAGGATCTTCGGAAAACCTAAACGTTGCCTCTGGTAAGGCATATAAAGTAAACAATGTATCAGTTCTAAATGCAACAACTCTTGGATCAAGTGTTGTAGCAAGTTCTCTTACATCTGTAGGGAATCTAACAACTCTTGATGTAACTGGAGCAACAAATCTAAACGCTACTACTCAGTCAACCAGTAACACAACTGGTGCTTTGATTGTTGATGGTGGTGTTGGTATTGCAAAGGCAGTGAACATCGGTGAAACACTAGATGTTGATGGGCAAATCACAAGTGCTACTCCACTAAGACATCAAACTGGTGGTGGATTGATAGCTGGCACAGGTGCAATCAAACAGTCTGGAAACGTTGGTTTAGTTACTGCATATAAGTTCACTGGAAGTGGTGTTTCTGATGTTACAATCACAGATGGTATTGCAAACGTAGTTACCACTGGTGTTGCTGCAACAACATTCACCACATCTGAAATAGTAACTGCGACTCAAGGTCAAACAGCACTAACATTTTCTGCAGGTTACACTAGCGGATTCATGGATGTTTACATCAATGGTGTTCGTCAGGTAACTGGAGTAGACTACACACAGACTAACTCAACTACAGTTACTCTAGCATCAGGTGCTACAGTAGGTGATGAAATTGAGATGGTTGCATGGAAGTCATTAGGTGACGTTGTAAATATTGGTTCAGTAGACGTAATTGATAATCTAACCGTAGGAGGCATTGCAACTGTTACTGGAGGAGTTGTTGGTAATCTTACTGGAAATGTTACTGGTAACGTATCAGGAACATCAGGATCTACAACTGGAAACGCTGCTACTGCAACTGCACTTGCTAACGCAAGAACAATTGGTGGTGTATCATTTGACGGTACAGCAAACATCAACTTACCTGGTGTAAATGCTTCTGGTACACAAGATACAAGTGGTAATGCTGCAACAGCAACTATTCTGGCAAATGCTAGAACAATAGGTGGTGTATCATTCAATGGATCTGCTAATATCAACCTACCTGGTGTAAATGCTTCTGGTACACAAGATACAAGTGGTAATGCTGCAACAGCTACTGCACTTGAAACTGCACGTACAATAGGTGGTGTATCATTCGACGGTTCTGCTAATATCAACCTACCTGGCGTAAATGCTTCTGGTACACAAGATACAAGTGGTAATGCTGCCACTGCTACAGTCGGCACAACTATTACAGTTGCTGATGAGTCTTCGGATACCACATGTTTCCCTCTATTCGCTACTGCTGCTACTGGAAACCTTGGGGCAAAGAGTGGTACTAATCTAACATTCAACTCAAGTTCAGGTGCTTTATCTGCCACATCCTTCTCAGGATCTGGTTCTGGATTGAGTGCTGGTACTGTTCCACTAACTTCACTTGATATAGATGGTGGTACAGCAACAACAACACTTGCTAATGCTGACCTATTCATCGTAGATGATGGTGCAGGTGGTACAAACCGTAAGGTAACATTCCAGAAATTATCTGAGTCAATCTTAGGTGGATCTTCTGGAACTGCTACATTCAATGCTGTAGATGTAACTGGCGACTTAGATGTTGATGGAGCAACTACTCTTGATGTAACAACTGTTGATGGATTACTTGATATCAATGCAGGTGGTCAAGCAAATACATTCAAGATAGAGGACTTGACATCAGGTCGTGTTGTACTTGCAGGTACATCTGGAGAGATTGAAGATTCTGGAAACCTTACATTTAACGGATCAACTCTTGCTGTTACTGGTAACATAACAGCAAATAATGGTGCTACTATTACTGGTGCCGAAACTACTATGTCATCTGCGACAGTCAGTGATCTAACTGATAATCGTGTCGTAATCGCTGGTTCAGCAGGTGCTTTAGAAGACAGTAATAACTTACAGTTTGACGGAACAACATTAGCAGTTACAGGAAATATTACTGCTTCTTCAAACCTAACAGTTAGTGGAAATCTAACAGTCAACGGTACAACCTCACAAATCAATACAGTCAACACCACTATTGAAGACACTCTGTTAGAACTTCAAAAAGTCGATGGTGGTAATCTAAGTTCTGACACCAACAAGGATGTTGGTATAGTTATGAACTACTACAGTGGATCTGCTAAGAAAGCAGCGTTCTACTGGGATGATAGTACATCAAAATTTGTTGTATCAGCAGTAGCTACAGAGAGTTCAGGTGTGATGACCAACTCGACTGCTGGTTCATTAGAAGTCGGAGCACTGTTTGTAAATGATTGTGCAGGTAATTCACAAGTCGTTTCTTGTTCAGGAACAACTCGTTCTTTGGAAAATATAAGCATAGATGGGGGCACTTTTTGATAACTAAATAACCCAGTTATATAATTTATTATGAACGAAGAGATCAACGCTCTTCTAGGGGTTTATCAGCAAAAAGTAAGTCAACTTACTGCTATGAATATATCACTTGAAGCAAAAATTCAAGTGCTTACAGCTCAAATAAAGGCACTCTCCTCCCCTCAAGAGGATTTCAAAAATGCCTCAATACCAAATACCAAAAAATCAACTGCTAAGAAGTGATATCTGACGAGCAGTTGATTTTTTATGTTGCAGTGCCAGGTAGTGGATGGGCAAAACTATCGCTACTATTAGGGTGCTGTTCTAAATTAAATCTCAATAATTCAGATAGAAGTCCTCAAAGAGAAGAAATAGGTAAATCAGGTAACACAGGATGCGTACATCATAAAGGTGCTTTCTGGGATCCACTTATGGAGTTTGGTGATGGATTTGATGATCTCGAAAAAAATCATACCAAAGAATCATTCAAGGCAGAATGCCTTAGACCATTCACTACTATCAATGATCAGAACTATTTGATTAGATCACATTTCTTTGCGGAAACTAAAAACTTATCTTGGTTGAAAAAAAATTTTCCTAATAATAAAATTATTTTTGTATTGAGGGAAACTAAATTATGTTTGGAAGGTTGGAACAATGGTATGAATTTTGTTGGTAGATATCCTTCTTATAAAGCATGGATGAAATATACTTTCATTCCAGATCATCAAGAAAATTATGATAAATTGTGGGGTTTGATTCTCAAACATGATAAGATGATAAGAGAGTTTGTTAGGGATCATGAGTGTCTTATCATACAACCCAACAAAACCTTTTTAAATCTATTAGGTTATAGATGGGATGATGAAGGTAAAGAAGAATATGATAAATTAATCATGGTACATCAGTTTTTCAAAAGTGATGTGCCTATGTACGATGCACCTTTTGTTTTTTATAATTGCGATGATGTCTTCACAATTCAATCCTGAACAATTAGTATTTTTTATTGGTATACCAGGTTCAGGGTGGGCAAAAATAGATTCTCTGATGAGATGTTGTAAAGGTTTCAACTTCAATATATCAGACTACTCTAAGAGTAGGAGTTTTCAAAGAACGTCAAAGGTTGAGGCACATATGACTCCCTTTGAAGTAGAAGAAAAATATAAGGGCACAATAGTCAATGGTAAAGTACAGGGACATTGTGATTATTATTATGTCGAACATAAAGGACATTTTAGTGGACCTGGTTGTGAATTTGGTGAAGGGTTTGAAGATTTACCAAAACACTATAATAAAGAAAGTTTTATTGAAGAGGCATTAAAACCATATAGAGAAATTAATAGTGAGCAACATTATATGGTCAAGTGCCATTATTTTTGTGAACCTCATAATTTGGAATGGTTGAAAAGTAATTTTCCTAATAATAAATGGATATTTGTTTTTAGAGATTGGGAATTATGCAATCATAGATGGTTGACATCAATGACATTTGAAAAAGATTATCCAAAATATACAGCATGGCAGGTTTTCAGTGATCCAGATGATGATATTGCCAAACATGATCCTAGAAATGTGGAAAGTTTTAAGGAAAAAAATAAGCATCACAATCTGTCTATGAGAAAATTTTTTAGAAAATCAAAAGACCCAACATTTATTACATGCCCTACAAAATATCTACTTAATAAACTTGATTATATCTGGGATCAGGAAGGAAACAAAGAGTATCTTGCTTATATACGTAACTATTGTGATGGTGATTACTTAGACCTAGCACCAAGATGGGATACGTCGATTGGGTTCATGAATTGCCAAGATATTATTGACTTCGCATAATGGAATCTTATTTCGGTGGTGTATGGCAAGACCAAAACTTTGCTAACCTAAAATATTCTGGATATCAACTCGTAGAATATGTAAACGGTTTGAATCCTAGAAGTGTTTTAGATATTGGATGTGGATATAACAGGTTCAAGAACAAAATTCATAAACTTATAGGTGTTGATCCATACAACAAGGCAGCAGATATACCACTACCTCTTGAAAAAATTTGTACTACTATGAAGTATGATGTGGTGCTTGCTCTTGGTTCTATTAATTTTGGTGACGAGAGTGTAATCGATAATCAAATGGAAATTATTGATAAGATATTTGATAGAGAAGCAATATTCAGAGTGAATCCTGGCATACCACATGATTGGGCAGAGTATAGTGACATTGTGTGGTATCCATGGACAAAAGAAAAGATAAATAATATTGCATCACGTTTTAATTACACTATCAAGTGTCTTGAAACTGAGCATGTGATTCAGGGTCACGAAAGACTCTTTTTCATTTATACTAAATAAACACGTAGATAGGTAAATTAAAAATGCTTTCTGGAACAGATTTTGTAAAGAAGATCAAAGAAGGAAACAAAGTATTGTTTGACGCATCACGCTCAAACGTTCGTCGTTTCTTCGCTTCCAACCCAAGTGATGAGTATCTAGTTGAGCACTTCCGTGGACGCATGGTCAACGAAGCTCAAAACATGTATGCCATCGCTGGTCAGGTTGCCTCCTCTGATCCTTCTACAGATGTAAAAGACTTAGAACTTCTAAGCCGTCAAGCTATGGACGAAGCAAAGCACTTCCGTATGGTAAAGGAAGTAATCGAGCACATCACAGGTGAACCACTTGATGTTGCTGCTGCATTCGCTGCTGAAGCAGAGAAACCTCAAGCAAAAGGTGCTGAACTTTTAGA
>TARA_B100000963_G_scaffold348556_2_pt1 | contig 39875 bp, 41 predicted proteins | sample TARA_B100000963 | Tara Oceans TARA_B100000963 (sample SAMEA2622097) | marine metagenome | biome: marine biome (ENVO:00000447); feature: surface water layer (ENVO:00002042); material: "saline water (ENVO:00002010), including plankton (ENVO:xxxxxxxx)" | depth 5 m | reverse complement strand
TGCCTTGCATTTGTGGTGGCATTTGTCCCTGCATGCCTTGCATTTGTTGTGGCATTTGTCCCTGCATATTTTGCATACCTTGTCCTTGTGAAGGTAATGCTTTTAAATTAGCTGAAGCTTCCTTCGCGAAACGCATAATATTTTTTGGAGAATTAAACTTTTTTATTTTTTTTTCAATATCTTCATAAAATCTTTTCATCATTTCATCTTTATCTAATTTGGGATCTTTTAATACACTATTTAAAGAATTATGATTTGTTTTAAATTCTATATTTATTTGATTGATAATATCATTATATGTATCTATTCCTAAAAATGCTTTAACTATTATATCTACAATAGAAACATCTAAATTATTTGTTAAAAATTTTACAATATTTTTATGATTTTTTTTACTTTTTACTGTTTTATTAAAACAAAATAAAGGATTATATCCCGTATCTAATTTACTAACAAGTTTAATAATAGAATTAATTGTTTCATCATCAACTTTATTAAGTAATCCAGTAAATTGACCCAATCCTGCTTTATTTAGTATAGCAGTTGCTTGCATTTTATTATCATTTACTTGATTAATAATTTGTTTTCTAACTGTACTACTTCTTAATCCTACTTTTCCTACTCTAAATCCATTACATACTTTTGTTTCCATATCTAAATATATATATATATATTAGCTATTTTAGTTTCTAGGAATATATACTATGGAATTCATTTTATCTAATTTATTAGCTGTCTTTTCAACATTGTTATTCTCTAATCCTTTAAATAAATAATTTGTTTTACTTTTTTTCTCATTTTTTTTTACTTGATTATAAATAATATCAATTTGTTTTTTTAATTTCTCTATTTTATTTTTATTTACAATAACATTTGTATTTAAATTAACATTTTCTGTTAGTAATGAAACGGCATAGTAAATTAATAATTTTCTTTTATTTTTTGAACTTTCTTTATATTTCAATGAAAATAATTTTAATAAAGATAAAATTATTTTTTCTACTGTATTATTTCTTAATTTAGATTCTTGTATTAATAAATCCCATATAATCCAAATCATTTCATTTTGAAATTTTTTATTGACATTTTGATTCCTTGAAAAACATTCTTTTTTTATTTTATTTTTTTTACAAATTTTATGATATTCTAATATCCATTCTATCCAATAATTAGCCTTAAAATTATCTTGTATATTTTTATTTATATTCCAAGCAAATTCATTTAGAGGTATAAAAATCTCATCTGGGTCTGCTTTTTTAAAAACTAAATTAATTTGTTTTTTACTTTTAGCAGAAAGTTTTTCTGTTAAATTTATAAAATTAAAATCGGTTTGTTTAATTTTTGGAATATAAAATGAATTTTTTTTTTTTGAAAAACATAAAATAGCCATTATTTCCGCAAATAATTTTCTTATTTGAATATTATTTCGTAATTTAAGAAGATTTTCACTAAATCCATTATTTACAATATCTCTAAATGTATTTAATCGCAACTCGATATATATTGGTAATTTAGGATTACCAATATTTATATTATTTGCCATAACATTAAATATTATTTCCCATAAATACATGAAATGACCAGCACATATTAATTCAGCAGACCAATAACAACTATCTTCTATTTTTCCATTAATAATTGATTTACATAGTGCTTTTTTAACATCTGATTTTTTATAATTTGAAAATGTAATGTTTCTAAATTCAGTAATCTTTCTAATATCTTCAATTATATTTGAAGTCATTTTATATAAAAAATTCTAAAAAAAAATAAAAATATATTACATATAAAATGAAAAAAGTTACTAAAAATTTGAAAAAGTTTTTAAACATAAGTAATAAAAATTTAAAAAAGTTATTTAAAATGTATAATAAATCATCTTTTTGGTTAAAATCTTTTGTTATAATTAGTTTAGTATTACTGTTACTTCATAGATATAATGAATTTAATGGTGATAGTAGAATAGAAGGATTTTCTCAAATGAAACCATATATTTTAAAGCAAAATAAAAATTTATATGATGATTTTTACGTGAAACATTATGATAAATATGCATATACTAAAAGTAAAACAGAATATGAATTTAATGAAATATGTCATACTACTAAACCAAATAAAAAAACTAGTGATATGTTAGATATTGGATGTGGTACAGGTAATTTGGTAAAAAAATTTGTAGATAAAGGTTATAAAATAAAAGGTGTTGATAAATCAGAGGCAATGATTAAAGCCGCAAAGGGAAAACATCCAAATTGTAAATTTAATGTTGAAGATGCTTTAAAATCTGTAAATCATAAACCTAATTCTTATACTCATATTTTATGTACTTATTTCACTATTTACTATATGAAAAACAAATTGCAATTTTTTAGGAATGCTTTTACATGGTTAAAACCACGTGGTACACTAACTCTTCATTTAGTCAATAGAGATAAATTTAGTCCTGTCGTTGATGCTGCTGAATTATTACTTTTAGTAGACCCTCAAAAATACGCCAAAAAAAGAATAACAAAATCACTTATTAAATTTAAAAATTATTCTTACAAAGCCGATTTTCAGTTACAAAAACATAAAAATTTAGCCATATTTGATGAAAAATTCAAAAATGACAAATCTGGAAATGTTAGACAAAATAAACACACAATGTACATGGAAAAGCAAAAAGATATTTTAGCATTGGCTAAATCTGTAGGATTTATTTTACAAGGAAGAATTGATATGAAAGGATGTGGATTTAGAAATCAATTTTTATATGTATTAAAAAAACCATAATAATCATTTAAATAAATTTAAATAACTTTATTTATTTAAATGGACAAGTTAAGATTTTTTATATTAAGAATTATCCAGTGTATTTTAATAATTTATTTTGCTTTGATTGGTTATGTTAAATTAAAAAAACCATTTTGGTCTAGACAACCTATTTTTCACTTTTATAATTTATATTATTGGATTAAACCAAATCAAATAATTGAAAAAGATTTAATAAAAATAGATAAATTTTATGATGATGATATTTATTTTGAAGAATTTGAAAAAATTTCTACTGAAAAAAAAGACATGTTTATAGATTTTATAAAAAATAATTACTTAACAGATGAAAAGGAAAAATATACACCCACAAAAAAGTCAATAACCGATATATTTACTGGACATAACGGAAAAAGTTTTATTTCACTAAAAATATATAATAACAAGATTTTATCTAGTATTATATCTAATCCTTTGTATTTTAAGTATAATGAAAAAAAATTAAAAGTACATTATGCTGATTTCTTATGTGTTGATAAAATACATAGAAATAAAATGTATGCTGGTATACAAGCATATACACATTATTATCATGGTAGACAAAAAACAAATAATGATATTGTTCTTTTTAAAAGAGAAAATAAATCAAACTTTATAGTACCATTTACTGTTTACAACAATTACATATTTAAAATTGATAATTGGAAATCATGCTTTACATTTGATCAACCAAATATAACTGTTGTATTTGTTAATAAATCTAATATGAATAAATTTTTTTCAATATATGAAAAAAGTAAAAAAAAATTCAAATATTTTATTAGCTTTAACCTAGGTAATATTTTTAATATGATATTCAATAATCATATGGTAATCACTTGTTTAATGGTAAATGAAGTATTTGTTAGTTATTATGTTTTTAAGAATCCATATACTACATATTATGATGTTAAGAGTTTAGAATTTTGTTCTAGTTTCAAAGATGATAATATTGATGATAATTTATTTGTTCTTGGATATATGATATCGCAAAGTTTAGTATCAAAAGATTTAGACACTAAAATAGTATTAATAGAAAATTTAGCAAATAATGATATCATTATTAATAAATTAATGACAAAATATACATATTTTGCTAAAACAATTAATTCACTATATTTATATAATTTTGCATGTTATCCTAAATATAGTAATGAAATTATGTGTATTATCTAACATATTTTCCCGACCTAGCAAATGAATCAACGACAAAAATAACAAAAACTCCTAAAAACATGTATAAAATTAATTCTTCTGTTACATTTTGTGTTTTTTGGTCTTTATTTTCTTCTAAAAGATGTATCATATAATTTAACTTTTCGAACAGTTGATCTTTATTACCGCTTAAATTAGCATTGTTTTGTGATTCTGAATAATATGGTATATATTTATTGTAAAATTCTTTATTAATTTGATTATCATTTAGTTTATTAAAATCATTTGGAGATAAAGAACTGTCAAGAGTGTTTTCTTCTACTTCATCAGGTTGTTTAGTTAAAGTAGGTTTTGGTGGTGGTTTAAAATCTGCTAAACCTGTACCATCATTTGAATCATCGTTTCCTACATTACTCATTAAATTTAGGAAACTTTCCATATTTTCGCTAGTAACTTTCTTTTTTGCTCTATTTTTAATAGTCTTTTTATGATTATTTTTAGGTTTATAAATATCTTTTACATTTTCTCCATCGCTTATTTCTGAAAATCCTAATGATGAACTCATTTCTTAATATAAAAAAAAGAGATAATAATTTATTTATAATAACTCGAAAAATATATATAGTAATTTATATAGAATGCTTAAAATGAAAATGAAAAACTTAAATATTTTTCTTGGTTTAGTTTTAGTTGGTTTAATGTATCACACGCCAGCTTTTTTACATGATGTTGCTACCAATATGATTGGTCGTTCTATCTTATTAATAGTATTAGTTTATTTAGCACTAATGTGTGAATTTTCATGCGCTGTTATTTTTGCTTTAATTGTAATTGTATTATTCCAAAATACAATAGAAAGTTTTGTTGAAGGTATGGAAACTACCGATGATGATGAAGAAGAAGAAGGAAAAGAAGGTATGGATGATGCAGATGACGCTGGTGATAGTGCTAAAGATTCATTGAAATCTGGTGCTGGTGCTGGTTCTGATGCTTTAGCAGAGGCTGGTGGTGTAAGTTTTTCAAGAGAAATTCGTTCTATGGGTGACTTTGTTGGTGCAACAGCAAAAAATGCTATGGGATTAGCAGGTCAAACCGCAAAAATGACAAGTGGGTTTGAAAATAAACAAGAGGGATTTTTAGGAATGAATTTAGTGAAAGATGCTAAAATATTTAAAAATATCTCTAAAAATATTTTTGGAAACATAACAGATTTAGATAGAAGTATTAAGACTAATTCTGAAAAAGCAACTATATCTTCTACTAAAGATTTTAACTAAAATTTAATATTATTATAAATTATATAATAGTATTAACATGCTTATATACAGTTATATTGATAAAATAAACAACAGTAAATTTTTTGCAGGATTTGTTATGATATTGTTGAATATTGGTTCTAGATATGTTAAAATAGATATTAGTAAAGCACAAGAACAATATTTAAAAAAATCACTTGGAAGACATATGTTAGTATTTGCTACAACTTGGTTAGGAACAAAAGATTTATTAATTGCTTTAGCATTAACAGCCATTTTTAATGTTTTTGTTGATTATCTTTTAAATGAAGAAAGTAAATTATGTATTGTACCAAAAAAATATAGAACCTATGAAAATGTTTTAGATTTAGATGGTGACGGTGTTGTTACCGAAGAAGAAATAAAAAAAGCTGAAGAAGTATTAAAACAAGCAAAAAAAGAAGCTAAAAAGAAAAAAATGTTGAACAATATGTCTAATTTTAATAATTTATAATATAATAAATCTTATTAATATATTATTAATATAAGTATGGATAACCCAAAAAATAAAGAGCAATTAAAAAAAAAAAAAGAAAAAAAGGAAGAAAAAAAACAAAAAAAAACATCAAAAAAAGAAAAAGAAGATAGGGAAAAACGAATAAGAGAAGAGGCTGAAACAAGAGCACAGGAGAAAATTTATTTAGAAAAAGTTAGAAAAGAAGAAGAAAAAAAAGCTAAACAAAAAGAAAAAGAAAAATCAAAAAGAGATAATGAACTTTATTATTTTTCCTTTAAATATCAAATTGAAGATTATGCTGGTAATAAAATTTTTCAGTTTACAGATTTTGATGGAAAGAAAAATAAACAATATGAAATTATAAAAAAGAAAGATAAAGTTCTTTACATAAATGATGAACATCCAAATCATTTAAAAAAAGGTATTGTTACAAAAATTAACGCTAGACAATCCATAAATAAAGTATACTTCACTGTAGTTTTTGATGATCCTCCATTTGTATGGGAATACAATAGTAGAACAGGTGAAAAAATTAGAACGAATAAAAAAATTAAAGTAATAGAAGAAATAAATTTCAAGAATTTAAGAAAAGTTGGTAATAAACTACAAACAGATAAAGCAAATAGTGTTAGACTTACAAATATAGATAAGAATACAGTTAATTTAAGAAATTTTTTAAATTCACCATGGATACATAGAGGTTATAATTTACAACAAAATAATATTTTATTAATTTTTTATCAAGTTATTTTATTTATTTTAAGTTTAAAGATTTCTACACATCAATTTTCATCACAGTATTTTTCTGATACCGAGAAAAAAATTCTTAAAGAAAACGCACCTAAATTTGAAAAATTTAGTGAATTAAAAGGGAAAGACGGTAATTTGAAAAAAAAATTTGAAGTATTATTTAAAAAAAAACCTTATATGAAAGGTCTTATATTAAATAAATTAGATATTAGAAAAGACGAGTATGTTAAAGATTTTATAACATTTTTTAATTTAAGTAAAAAAACTTGTGAATTATTATTTAAAGATAGTCAAAATATTATTGATTTAAAAAAACAAGATAATATCACTCAAGATGATAAGAATTTTTTATTAAATTCTTCTCATAGAGTAAATAAAACAGAAGAAAAAATTAGAATTCAAAAATTAAAACAGAATGCTATGAAATATTTTGAAATACTATTTAATAATATTTTACCAGATAAAGGTAATTTGAAAAATTTAGAATCATTCGGAATTTATAGTGATTTAGATAAAATAAAATTTATTAAAAATATACAAAATAAAAAAGATGACATTGAAGAAAAAAATATAATGACTCATGAAAAAAGAATTGAGTTTATGTTGGAGAAAAGAATAAATGAAATATTTCATATAAGGAGACAAATATTTCCAGAAGTTGTTAAATTTAAATATTCTGGTAAAAGTAATGAAGAAGAAAATACTTTAATTACAGATCCTGAAAAATTAGTTGCTCCTTCTGAATCTAAAATATTTAAACTTAATCAAGTACCAGTTCCTGTAAAAGTAACTCAAGAAAATGATTATGAATTAGATGAAAATGGTAAAAAACAATTAAAAGAAAAAATTTTTAAAATAACTAAAATTGGAAGTAATACTTCTCCAGGAGAAATAGAAGTATTTTTAAAATTTAGTGTTAATGTTGAAACAGAAAAAACTCCTGAAGAAATATTAGAAGAAAGTAAAAAAAGCCCAACATTACGTTTAATACAAAGTTTCATGAGTAGTATTAAAAATAAATTAAATTGTACAAAATCAAAATTAGATTTTTACGAAAATCTTCACCAAATTGCAAAAATGATTGAACCTGTTAAAGAATTTACCATTGATGATGATGATGACAATAGTCCTACATATGATATGCATACTAAATTTATTAAAACAACACCTACAACAACAGTTGTTACAAATAAAATAATTTCAAGAGACCCAATAGAAATTACATCAACACCAGCGGAATCAACTTCATCAACACCAGCTCAAACAACTGCATCAACACCAGCTCAAACAACTGCATCAACACCAGCGCCAAAACCAAAACTAAAACCAAAAAAAGTTATACCTCCAGCTCAAACAACAGATTATGAACCTTCAGCTCCACCTCTAATAAAATGGAAATATAACCTTGAATACGAAGGTAAACAAGGAGAATTTAAAGAATATACAGCTAATAAAGGAGATATTATAGTGCATGGTGATGAACAAAATGAGAAATTAAAATTAATAGGACAGGTAAATGCTGACTATATTATAATAAGTAATATGGATGGTAGTAATGAACGAAAAGTTACAGCTGACCATTACAAACTAATCACTGAACCCCAAGTTAAACCAGTGATCTCAATCGGGGAAAAGGAACAAAAGGAACAAAAAGTACCAATATTAAACCCTGAATCAAAAGAAGATTTGATATGTCCTCATTGTAAAAAAACAAAAAAAAATATACACCATTATAATAATTGTGTTAAAAAATGTAAAGAAGAAAAAAAACAAGCTGAAGATGCCACAAGTGGTGGAGGAAGAAAAACGGTCAAATTAAGACTAAAAAAAAAGAACCGAACATTAAAAAAAATATAATTAAGTAACTTAAAATTAAAATTTTATAATAATTATTAATGGAACCTAAATTAAGTTTAAAAAGTTTTAATAGCAAAGAAGATGTAAAAATTAATAATTATTTATTTAATTTTGATAGAGAATTAAGAGTAAAAGCAGAAAATCTGGAAAGACAAACTTTTTCTAAAATAGAAAAAAAAAGTTGTTGTAAACAAGTATGCAATTCTATTCCTCTTATTTTTACAAATTTTTATCTAAAAATGATTGATCATATGCTTTTAGGCGGTGAACAAGCCATTAAGGTTTCACCCGGATTTAATTCCCCAATCCGTAGATTAAATAGTGATATAACAGCAGAAGAAAAAAAAGAAATTGTAATGGCTTCACCTTCTTTTGGGATGTTTAGTTTATTTAAATATCATATAAAACGCGGTTATCAAAATCAAGAATTAAAAAAAGAAAACAAAATACTTTTATCACACATATTTTCCTTATTATTTGCACTACCGATTTTAGTTTTTATTGGTCAATGGATATTGTTTTTGGCTTTAATTATTAATGAAAGTAAAAACTATGAAGGAAATATTTGTCCAAATGAAGGAGATTTGTCTAATAAATTAATGATTTGTGGCACAGCCATCATTTATTTTTCTAGAAGTTTCTTTTTGTGGGATGGATTAACAGATAGTTTAAATTTAAGTAAAATGAATAAAGTAGATAGTTATACTGCTATATTAGATACATTTCAAGAATTTTCTTTTTCATTAGTAGTTTATGGAGCTAATTTATGGATTGTATTTTTTGAGTATGATATACAAAATATGATTTTGAATTCATTAGCAATGGAATTTTTAATGGTTCTTGATAATGAATTTGAAGAATTTTATTTTAAATATTTACCTGGTGCTGCAGAAGACATTTATGATAACGTATTTGTTTCTTATCATGAAAATAAAGAATTATTATTGGACAGAAAAGAAAATGATAGATGTTTTCGATGTTTTAGTTGTACTATGTTTATACCTTATAAATTATTAGTAATATCATTGTTCCTTTTTCCCTTCTTTTGTTTGTTTGCCACTATTGGCGGACCCATCTGTAAGTAATAAATTTTTCTCTAGAATTTCTATTCTTTTTAATAACATTTCTATTTCTTTTACATTACCCCTCTTTATAGCTTCATCAATACCATAATACCAACGATAAAAATATTTGCCACCACCAAATACTAGAGAACCTAAATGATAAACTACATCAAACGCTTCATATAATATAAAACCTAATACCATATTATATTATATAAATAAATTCTTATTTTAAAGATTTTTAAATTGAACTTACATAATAGTTTCTTATGAACTAAAAAAAAAGCCCAATTTAAAATAGCACAATCTAAAATGGCAGAATCTAAAATGGATGCCCATTTGGAATTTTATAAACATAGTTTGAATTTGGCTGATCAAGAAGTTGAATATCAAGTAACAGTCGTTGGAAAAGCTTTAAAAGATGTTGTCGGTGCTGCATATGAAAATCATCGTAGGAGAATTTGGCAATATTTTGGATTTACTGTTTCAAAAGAAAGATTTGGGGCGATGTTTGATGTTGATTGGTCTGTTTCGTATAATGGCAAATTGTGTGCATTTGAAGAAGATAAAGGACATTATTTAGATTCTTGCCAAGCAGGAAGAGCGATAATGGGGTTTGCAAAAACAGCAGATGTATATATAAAGGAAGGTAAACCAATACCCAAATGTATTATAAGTACTTTTACACGATACAAAAAATATGATGAGAAATTAAAGGAATTCTGGATAATCACAAAACCGGAAATTGTAAATGAACTAAAAAAAAAGCTTGTTTACAATACACTTGTTTCTAGAGATAGAATTCCACCAAAATCGTGGTTTAATATAAGAGAAAACAGGTTTAATTGTTATGTGTCTAATGTAGAAGATGAACTAATTATTAAAGATATTGAGTTTATTCAGTCACTGATTCCTGATTCTCAATAAATTCTACAGCCTTATTAAAATATGTTTCATCCAATTCTATACCAATAAAATTCCTATTATTTTTTTTTGCTGCCATACCAGTACTACCAACACCCATACAATTATCTAAAACATTTTCACCTTCGTTTGTATATGACTTAATTAACCATTCTAGCAAATCAACTGGTTTTTGAGTAGGATGCGCTGGTCTTTCAACACGATTAAATTTTAATACTGTTGTTGGTAATCTTCTACCATCACTTTTAGCTACATTCTTTTTGTGACTACCATAATTCGTTTGTTTATCTACAGCTTTTTGTGTATTCCAACGTTTATACGGCGTACTATACCAATATTGCGGATTGTACGTTGGTTGCCTTTTATAAAACAAACAAATATCTTCATTTGTTTTCATTGGTTTTCTTTTTGCATTTAAGAAATCGCTAAATTTATTTTTTTCCCAAACTAAACAATATCTAAAATATTTTCTATTACTGTAAATAAGCATTGTTGTAAAAGGTTGACTACCAAATAATACAACAGCACCATTTAGTTTAATAATACGATTATATTGTTCCCAAAGTTTTTCAAATGGAATAACTTCATCCCATTTATTTTTGGTCACTCCATATGGTAAATCACATAATATCATGTCAATAGAATTATCTGCTATTTTCTTCATTTCAGTCAAGCAATCACCATTTATAAGGCTAACTTTATTTTGAGAAATGATTTCTCTTGTGTATTCAAAAGTTTGAGAATCATTTGATGTCATTATAGTTATACTAGTATATGAATAAATTACTAATAATTTTAAATTCATTTAAAAATATATAATTGAAATCAATTTAATATTTTAAACATGTTGGATTGTAGGAATTATAATTGTTTCATTATGAAATTGTAATCCTATATAAGATTTTAAATTACTAATATTTCTGCGTGTTTTCCACATCTTATCTCTGTATTGCTTATTTTTCTTTATTATTTCTTTTACTGTTAAGGTTTCTTGTTTAGAATTCACAAAATTTTTTTGTTCAATAGAGAGATTTTTTAATTTTTTTTCTTGATTTTCTAGTTTTTTAACACTTTTTTTTAGATGTTTTGAAGCAGTTTTTCTTTTTGATAATCTTCGCATTTTTTTATAGTTTTCCTGTAAAACGCGTCGTTTATATACCCATGAATATTCATCTATATTATTATGTATTAAACTAAAAGTTAAATTTGATTGATTTATATCTTGATTTATTCCTTTATCATTACATAATGGACATTTACTATGTCCCATCCTAAACCAAGTCATTATACAATTAGTATGAAATTTATGTTTACATTCTGGAATGGTGTAAGTATCATCATTATTTAATTTATTAAAGCAAATCGCGCAATTATCAGCTTCTTCATCCTCTACAACTTCATTTTCTTCAATAGTCATGTTTAATAAACATTTAATTAATATTTTTAAGCAAAAATTATTAATTAATTATAAGTCAAGTGAAATAGTATTTCTCTCACTTTTAGGCTTTCTTCTACTCTTTCTAGGTCGATTTAATTTTGCATTATTTAATTCGTTCATATCATCTATACTAATAGTACTTTTCTGTTCATCTTTATTTGATAAGTTAATTTTTTTTGTTTTTAATCCTGAAAGAATATCTCTAATATCATTTGGTCCTCTCATTTCTTTTCTTTTTTCATTTACGCTTGCAAAATTAGATTCCATATTTTCAGCATCATTAAATGTAGCTCTTGAATTATTTCTTGCCATACTAATATCTGGTCTACTAGTATTCATTTGTGGAGGATTTCTTCTCATATCTTCTGTTGGTCCTGGGGGACTCCCCATAGGGGGTTGTGCTTGCATAGGTGGAGCTTGTTGTTGCATTCCTCCCATCATATTCATAAAATTACCTAAACCAGGATTAGAAGCACCCATTGAATTTGCTGCCGCGGCTGTAAATTGTTGCATTAATTCAGGATTTTGTCTCATAATATCATCCATACCGGGCATTGCACTCTTAAACATAGTATTTGTCATATGTAACATTACACCACTACCACCAAGCATGAATAATAACTTAAGCTCTGGTGCCATTTTGGTTTTCGAACCATATTTTTCATGTAATTCACCAAAAACTTCATCATATTCATCTAAATTTTCATTAACAGATTCCGCCCAACCATCTAATTTAATATCAAAAGGATCAAATCTATTGTTTAAAAATTCTAAACCAGACACAAAGGCCATTAACATTTTACCTTGAAATTTAATGCTGTTAGATTTCTCTTTTTCTGCCATAAGCGTTTCATATTCTCCTTTCATCTCTAATAAATTTGAATCCATTGAATATTTCTTACTTAATGTTGCACCTTTTTTTTCAATACTTTCTAAAAGTCGAAGATATTTAAACTTTTCTTTTAATAATTCTTGTCCGGTTAATTTCTTTTCTTTTGGTGGTGGTACTATATCAGGATTAATAGGAATATCATTAAATTTTTTAAAACCATCTTTTGTTTTAGTTTTCTCATTTTTATCAATGGCACCCTTTAATATACCGTTTGGTTTATCTACACTAGGTAATTTAATAGTATCATTTATATCTAATTTTATATTATTTGTAGATTCTAAAGGAGGCGCTTCAGAAATTTCAATACCAGAAAATAAACTATTTCTCGCTTCTTTTATACTTTTTTTATTATCATTTCCTAATGTTGAATCAATATCTAATTTTATACTATCTAAATCATCAATTCCACTAGAAATTTTTGTTTTATCTTTTTCTTTTCTGTTATGATTCATTAATAAATCGGCACCTGGACCAAAGTTTACGCTCTTTTTACCACCTGAATTAGAAGATTCAACAACATTAATTGAATCCGTACTTATCTCATCTATCTTTAATTCTTGAATATCCATTATGTTTATGTTTTATATAGAACATTTAATTTTAAGTATAGACGCAATAATATTTATTTTTTATTATTTTTAATAAACCAAATAACTTGTAAAAAACTATCAGCTAAATCATCTTTTTTTGTATGTTTTATGAAGTGCTCTATCCAATGCTTATTTTTATAATTATTATCTAAAATTTGTTTTGTTTTGTCTATACCAAGTTTTTTTCTTTCAGAATAAGAAGTTTTTTTCTTTCCTAAAAATTCTTTTAATTTATTAGAAGCATTAATAAAATGAATATTTTGTTTATTATTTTGTATAAAATATTGTGTTATCATACCCTGTAACATTTTCATTCTTAATGCTAATGGACCTATTTGATTTTCTATTAAAATAATATCTATATCTTTATTTTTAAATGTATTATCTAAAGATTCTTTCAATAAAATTCCACATTCAATCATATTCATATTATTAGTATTAAAAGTAACAATATTATTTAAACATTTTTTTTCAAAAAAATTCTCTATTTTTAATTTTAAATCATCTTTTTTGTCTTTTTTATTTCTTTCAATATTATTTTCGTCACAAAAATTTTGTAAGTTTTTTATTTTATGCTTATTTATTTTTTTTTTAAATATACAATATTTATTTGTTGGTATTAAAAAATCTGTGTTTTTTGCATGTGTTTTACAATAATATATACCATTTTTTTCAAATTTGGCTTTGTTTAAACACATTTTACCATCTTTTTTTTTCTCTTTACATATTGGTATTTTATCTCTACACAAGTTGATTACATCCCAATTATGTATAACATATTCATCATCTTTTAATTCTAAAAGACAATATGCTAAATTCTTTATACCAACATCGATGCTTAAAATCTTCATATATCATTTAATAATTTATTTTTAATTTAATTTTAAATAAATTAAATTAAATTACTTTCTAGAAGATAGTTTTAATAATTCATCTTGTGTGACAATAGGTGATATGTAGCTGTTATTTAATTCCTGTCTTCCAGTGTATAAATTTTTTAAATCAGAATTTTCATAACCATATGGCTGATTTTCATCATATAAACCTTTAAATAAATATTTTGAATATGTTGATGGATTACCACATTTATGTAAACATTCCGCATTTTGATCACAAAATACTTTACTATTTTGATTCATAATACTAATACCATTTTTTATCATAAATTGTCTGTATTCATAATTACTTTTAATTCCATTTTTATGTTGAATTCTATTATTTATATCACATGCTGGATTATATAAAGTAAATGTTTTACCATCACTCATCATTGCGGGCTGATCAGGATGAATATTGTTTGCACCAGAATAACACGTTCCCCAACTCATTTATATATATATAAATAATATTTTTTTATACAGAACTCATAAGTAAGTCTATTAAATCAGCTTTTTTTAATCCAGCGTAATTTGTTAATTGTTTATCCCTACACATTGCCTTAAGATCTACAACTTTATATTTTTTATAATCTATTTCTTCTTCCTCTTCTTCTTCCTCTTCTTCTTCTTCTTCATTCTCATTTAAATTTAATTCTACAGTTTTATTTGAAACATTTTTTGTATTGTCTACTTCTTCTAAAATATTATCTACATAATTTGTTACTTCTTTTTTTACTTGGTCATTTTCTATTGATTCTTCTATTTCACTTGAATGATTTACTTCATCTTCATAATCAGTGTTATCGGTCTTTTTTAAATTAATTTCTGTTATTTCATCAATATCATCTTCTTCATTTAATTTTACTTCTACTGTTTTAATATCATTTAAATTTTCTATCTCATCACTTAAAACTAAACTAATATTATTTTTATTTTCGACATCACTTTGATTTTCTGTATCATTATCACTTTCTGTATCTTCTGTATTACTTTCATCACTATCTGAATCACTGTTCATTTGATAATTTTCCCTATCATTGTCTGATACTTCTATTAAATTTTGTACTTTTTGTGAAGGTATTTCTCTAATTGTATTCTCGTTTCTGGTATTATCCATTGCATGACTCTGTATTAACTGATACATCATATCTAATTTTTCATCTACCTTATCAACTTTATTTTTAAAATATACATAAAGTAAGGCAGTGCTAACAAAACTAATTGCTACAAAAATATATGAAAACTTTGATGAACCTGGCATATTATTTAATTTAATTTAAGATAATCCTTTTAATATTTAAACGAACATAATATATTATTCAATTTTTTCTAAAATAGTTGTTGCATATTTTAATATTTCTTCAGGATAATCAATTTCTTTTAATACTGAAATACCACCCTTTATTTTTGATATTTCTTTTTCTAAAGTATAATAGTATTTAGGTTTATAATTGTTGATTTCACTTTTCATTCTGCAATTTTCCACGTCATTTTTTAATAAATTACATAAACGTATAAAATGTGTAGTCAATAAGAAATCAGTTTTTTTATACTTTTTAATGTATTTCAAAAATCCATAAGCAGAACTTACAGCTTCATAAGGATTTGTTCCTGAATATAATTCATCAAAAATACAAATATGTCTAGAATCATCGTTTTCTTCTATTTTATCTAAAATTTCTTTACATCTCCTTGCTTCAGCTTGAAATAAACTGTCCCTTCCAGATGTATCTGGTATATTTAAATAACAATGTATATAATCATAAGGATCTATTGTTGCATTTTTACAATAAGCGTAACCATATTGCTGTGAGAGTATAATGTTTATTAATACAGTTTTAAGTAATGTTGTTTTACCAGAAGCATTTGGACCAGTAATTATTTTATTATTACTTAAGTCAATATCATTTTTTACAGGATTATCTATGGCTGGATGAAATATTTTTTTCATTTTACAAGTATTTTTTTTATATTGAACCTTATTTATTGTTTTATTTTTTATATTTGAATTTATACCTTTTATACAATCAATATATCCATTGAATTTAAATGAATATTCCATTATGCTATTTAAATCAACACAATCATAAATCTTAAAGAAACATTTCATAGTTTTTCCTAATCTACCAAAATTTGAAAAACTCAATGTTTTTGTTGGGATATTTTCTATTTCTTTTAAAAAGTATTCTAATTTTTCTTTTTGTTGTGTTAAATCTTTATAAAAATCATTATATTTTTCCATTTTTTTTATTTTATTTTTAAAGTTTTCCATACTATCAATAGTATGTCTTAAATATTTTCTTAAATTGTCCATATTTTCTAAAATAAAAAAAGAATTTTTATAATATCTTATACAAGATAATATATTTTGGTATAAATTATATACATACATTCCAGTGCAAAAAAGAATATATAATTTTTTATTTGTACTAACTTTGTTAAAAGAAGTAAACAATTGACCTATGGCATGGTTTTTTAATTGCATTAAAAGTATTTTTTTATACATTTGCCATGTTATTTTAGTTCTCATAACTTTTAATAGTACAAATGGAACAATAAAAACTACAAGTGGTGATAACAAGTTAATAATAGGAGAAAAAATATTATAAATACTTAACAAATGTAAAAACGGTATAGAATAATTTAACCATTTTAATTTATCCCAACCAATATATTGATATTTTTCTACAAAATATTCTTCACCTTTAAGATTTTTCCAATTATCATAAGTTTTTTCTATAATTTCTTTATTAAATTTAATACTATCTGCATTAGATACAATTTCTTGTGTATTTTTTAAATACTCTGTATTAGTTGTGTAATAATTAGACATTTCTTCTAAACATTTATTTCCAAGTAAAGTTGTTGGATTAATATACTTTGAATAAACAGATTTTACACTTTTATCTGTTGTTTTAACTAATTCTAAATCTGTTTTAATTGTTTCATATATTTTTTTTGTTTCATTTTGGTATTCTATAGGATATTTAAAATTTATCATTAATAGATTTTAAATAGAATATTTTAAAAAAATAATTACGAATCTAAATGTTTAGCATAATCAATAGGCATTTCCTCTACAACAGTATTATAAAATTCCTCAATCTTTTTTAATTTATTGATATCATATTTTGTTTGAAAATTAATTGCGATACCTTTTCTACCCCATCTTCCACTTCGACCTATCCTATGTAAATAAGTAAATTCACTTTTTGGAATATCAAAATTAATAACAATGCCTACTTGTTGAACATCAATACCCCTAGCAAAAAGGTCACTACTTATTAATACACGACAACCACCAGATTTAAACTGATTATAAACTTCTGTTCTTTCAGATTCACTCATCTTTCCATGTATTTTTTTTACTGGGAAATTATCTTCAATCATGGCTTCTTCTAAATCATTAACTCTTTTAATACTATTGCAATAAATAATAGATTGTGATATTGTTATTGTTGCAAAAATATCTTTTAATGTTTCATATTTATCACTATCACTATTTACATTTACGTAATATTGAGAAATACCCTGTAAGGTAAGCTCTTCGTTTTTTACTAAAATTTTAATTGGAGATTCCATAAATAATTTAGTTATTTCTAATAGTTCATCTGGAAGTGTTGCACTAAATAACCCAATTTTTAGTGTCTCTGGCATAGAAGAAAAGATTTTTGAAATTTGTTCCTTAAATCCCGAAGATAACATCTCATCTGCTTCATCAATTACAAGAAGTTTTAATGTTTTTGTTTTTAAACATTTTCGTCTTATCATATCCTGAATACGACCTGGAGTACCAACAATAACTTGATATTTATTGTTTAGTAATAATTTTTTATCATTTTCAACTGATGTTCCACCTACTAGTAATAAAGAATTAATTTTTAAATATCGACCAATCGCATCTAATACTGTCTTAATTTGACGAGCTAATTCATGCGTTGGTGCCATAATTAATGCTTGCAAAGAATTATCTTTTTCATTTAACATTTGTAATGTTCCCACTACAAATGTTCCAGTTTTTCCTGTTCCTGATTGTGCTTGAGCGATAATATCTTTTCCTTTCCCATTATTTCCATATATTAAAGGATATAAAGCTAATTTTTGTATAGAACTAGGAGTTTCAAATCCATAAGAATATATACCTCTCAATAATTCATCTTTTAAATTTAATTTTTCATCATCCCACGAGTTTACTTTTGTCATTGTTATTAATATTTTTAAAAATTATGTTTAAGTCTATTTGAATAATATTATTAAATATTATTATTGTTATTAAAATAATATAAAAACACTTTTTGATAATATTTAAATATGCCATCATACACTATAGCAGACTTTAAAAAAATTGAAGAAGAGTCCACAATAAATGAATTAAACAATATAACTATTAAAATTATAAATAACATTGCCAAAAAAGTAGGTTCATCTACTTATAAAAAAACCCCAATTTTCAAAAAAAAGAAATATGAAATTAAAAGTAAAAACGTAAATTTTAAAAAAACTAATTTTGAAACAAAATTAGATGAACATGAAATTGTAATTGATAAAATAAGAAATTTATTAAATAAGTTGACAAAAAATAATTATAGTGATATAAAAGAAGAAATAATAATTCAAATCAAACATTTTTCATATTCTAGAAATAATATTGTTTTAATAAATATTTGTAAAGAAATTTTTAACATTAGTTCTATCAATAAATTTTGGTGTAAAATTTATGCTGATTTAATCGTTGATTTAATTGAAAATTTTGAAGTTATGAAGGAAATTTGTAATAGTAACTTCAATGTGTTTCTTAAAATCTTTGATAAAATAGAAATTGGTGATGAAAATGATTATGATGAATTTTGTAAAATAAACAAAAAAAATGAAAAAAGAAGAGCTTTGTCTAAATTTTATACATGTTTATATAATAATAATGTTTTATCAAAAAGTCAAATAAACATTGTATTGGACAAGCTTTTTAGTTTAGTTAAAAGTGAAATTACAGAAAAAAAAACAGTAGAAGAAATTTTTGAAAATATATTAATTATAGCTGAAAACATTGAAGAAGAATTAAGTGATGGAGATTATATTATTGATGAATTAAAAGAAATTTATATATTATTAACTCAAACAAATGTTAGTAAAAAAATGAGTTTTAAATTATTAGATTTCTTTGAAAATAATGATATTGAAATAGATGACGAATAAAAAAATTCTTATAAATAATAATTAAAAGCGATATAAAAATTATTATTTATTACTTAATAGGATGGATTATAAAATTGAAGAAATAAGTAAAAAAACTAAATCTATTGAATATAATGAAATAATTGATTATGTTGATAATAAATTAATTGATAAAATAAATAATTATGAAACTAAAGAAGACTTATTATTTAATAATATTTTAGAAAAACAATTAAATTATGAAGAAAATTATACTAAAAAAGAATTGGAAATGATTGCTGATTATTATAAAATAAGTAAAAGAAAAAAGAATAAAGCCATTTTAACACAAGATATTGTTCTTTTTGAAACAGATCCAACCAATTTTGAAATAACAGAAAAAAGAAAATTGATGTGGTTTTATTTTAATGAAATTAAAAATGATCGTTATTTTAGAAAATTTATAATATATAAATAAATTATAATGTTGCAATCTGTACTAGATAACTCAATAGAATATATTCAAGAAAAAAATATTGAAAAAAATGATATTGATGTTGAAAGCCCCGTATATCATTTAAGATTATTTCAAGTTGAAGTTGCAATAACTCTAGGAACTATTAATAATGAATTTTCTAAAAATGGTATTCTTTACTGTCCCGTATATTTAATTATTAATAAAAATAATTTTGAAAAAATTGGTTATTATGAATTTTATTCTAGTGAATTAAGTGTTTTGTTAGATAAAGATGGTGATATGGATGTATCTGTAATGGAAGGACCCTTATTATATGATTATGTAGATATTGATTATTTAAACAACCTTATCATTAAAAGTACATTTTTAAGGGAATTTATTATTGAAGACGAAAAAATAAGTGAAGAAGATGATGATATACAAAAACAAAAACTAATACAAGAAGCTAGTAAAATACAAGTTGAAGAAAAAAAAAATCAAATTATAGATAATTTAAGTGTTATAGAAAATATTGAAAAAATTCTTCAAAAATATGATACAAATTATAATGGTAAAATAAATGAAAAAACATTGGTTTTATATAAAAAAGACGTGAAAAGTTCTATTATAACCCAAAATAGTAATTGGTTACAAATATTTTATAATAATAATAAATTTAATATTCATCATAATGAAGGTGGTTCAAATTCATTATTTAGAGCAATAAAACATTCTTTAGATAATATTGACATTACTATAGGTATTGAATCTTTAAAAGCTATTTTGGTAAAAAATTTAACAAAAGAACATTATGAAAATTATCAAAAAATGTATAATGATTTAGCTTCACAAATTAGACAGCACAAAACAAATATTGATGAAGAAGAATCAAAAAAAACTGAACTTGTAGAAACATATAATAAAATTAAAGCTGAAACAGAGGCCGAAGCAAAAAGCGATACAAAAAATTTACAACTTCTAAAAACAAATATGAGAAAATTAAATGAAATTAAAAAAACTCTCACACAAAATGGAAAAATAAATAAATCCAAAAATGTTGTTTACAAAAAATTATTAAAAGATATAGACCAATTCAAATTTATGAGAAATGTAGACACATTAGAAGATTTTAAAACTATTATTATGAGTAATAATTATTGGCCAGATAGTTATATAATGTCAATACTCGAATATATATTAAATGTAAAATTTATAGTTTTAAATAAGAAATCATATAATGCCAATAATAATGATGATTTAATTATATGTAATAATGAAGTATTAAACAAAATTTTAGAGAAAAAAGACTTTAAACCAAGGTATTATATTTTATTGAATTATGATATTGAAACAAAACACTATAATTTAGTAACTTATAAATCAAAAAAAATATTTTCATTTTATGAGATACCTTACCCTATTAGAGAAAGTGTAGTTGATAATTGCATGCAAACAAATGGTGGTATATATAATTTAATACCATTCTTTGTAGAATTTAAAAATCAACAATTACCTTTTAGTGAAATAAAAACTTTAATTGAAAATGCAAATAGTAAGTTACTTGATAACAAAGTTGATGAATATAAATCATTAACTGCTGATTTATCTGTTCCATTAAGTAATATGACTTCAAAAAGATTGAGTTTTTTACCAACTCTAATAAGTATAGCAGAAGCGAAAGAACAATAATAGATTAAATTATTTTAACAATCTTATATATATGCAGATTAGTAAATACATAAATCTAAAAGTTTTTTTAATTAGTTTATCACTTGGATTATTTTTAAATTATATAAATGACCCAAATAATAAAACTGTTTTCGTTTATCCCACTCCAGATAATATTGCTAATTTACAATTTAAGGATAAAAGTAATAAATGTTTTTCTTTTAAAGCAAAACAAGTTATGTGTCCTAGAGATGAAAAAAAAATAGAAAGTTATCAAGTAGAATAAATATATATATAAAATTAATATTAATTATATATATATGAACTTTAAGAGGCTTTTACATACTAATTTCGGTCAAACTATTATTTCTATTCTTTTAGGATTAGGTCTAGCAACTTTATTTAGAAAAGTTTGTAAAGATAGACAGTGTATGTTATTTAAAGGACCAGAGATGTCAAAAATAAGAGGTAAAATTTTTAAATACAATAATAAATGTTATAAATATGTTGAAAATGCCGAAACTTGCAATAAAAAGAAAAGAATTGTAGAATTTGCGTAATATATTTATAAAACAGATATTAAGAAATATTATATGGCCACCAGTATAACTGAATTACCGAATGAGTTAAATATTGAAAAAAATCATGATAACATTAACATGGAAATTACAGAGAAAAATAAGATAGTTCCTTCTATGAACATTCGTGAAGATGTTAGTGTAGAAAATAAATCAAGCAATGTTTCCAAATCAAATATGAATGATATTTTGAGTGGTTTAAAAAAAGCTTCTGAATCAGGTGCTACAATGTTACAAAGCAGAGATATTCCTATGTCTACCCAACAAATTACAGAAGATTATTCAGCAAGACCAAATTTTGTTCCTAGTCCATCACAAGATAAAACAAATTATATTCAAGATGAAGAAACCATGGAAACATTAATTAGACAAAAAAGACAATTAAGAAAAACACAAATGGATAATTTTTATGATGAAATACAAACACCTCTTCTTATTATGGTTATGTTTTTCTTATTTCAACTACCTATTTTTAAGAAATCAATGGTAACTAATTTTCCAGCATTTTTTAAACGAAGTGGAAATTATAATTTAAAAGGTTTAGTGTTTACAACCATGTTATTTGGTGGATTATATTACGGTATTATTAAATGTATAAAATATTTAAGTGAAATTTAATTAGGTATTTTTAATTTTTCTACGTCAACATTAACTTGCTCACATAAATGACACACTAATTCATCGTTTTTATAATCTTCCAAATAAAATATTTTTTTAATACCAGATGCAAGTAGTAATCTACAGCAGATAATACAAGGATAATGTGTTACATATGCTGTAGAATCCTTACATGAAACACCGCGTTTAGCACAGTCTACAATTGCATTTTGTTCAGCATGAACAATAGCTTGTTCGTGATTATTTCTAACAATAGATTTATGCTCTGCTCCTGGTAAAAATCCATTGTATCCTTGACTAATAATTCTATTATCTTTTACTAGTAAACAACCTACTTGTAAACGATGACACGGAGATCTATCTTTTGTTAACCAAACAATTTTTGAAAAATATTCATTCCAATCAGGTCTTTTTCTTTCTGTCATTTAAAAATATTACTAAAATATTTTTAAATTATTTTAAGGGTTTCTTTTTTGTTTTGTTTTTCTTTTTCTTTTTTCTTTTTGTTTTATTTTTCTTTTTTCTTCTTTTTTTCTTTTTTATTTCATCTGGAATATATCTTAAAAACCACCATTCATATTCTTTTGTACCTCTTTTATTTTTTAACGCATGATACATTTCGCTTTTCTCTGCCCTCATAATTTCCAAAGTTTTTTGTTTACCTATACAATTTATACTAAATCTTTTTAATAATCCAGTTTGACGTAACCTATTTTTTTGTTGAGCTTTAAATAAATACTCGCACATACACAAAATTCTATTTTTTTCATAATAACTTCTATTAATAAATAAAAACGCTAAATAAAAACTTAGCATAGTATCAATAGTAGCAATTCGAATTTTTTTATTCTCAATATTTATTTGATTATAACTATGACATGCAAGAGGTTGATATATAAATAATAAAGTTTCCTTATCAAATTTAACTTCATAATGTGGCGCAATAACTTCACCCACTCCTTTTCTTTTTTTTATTGTTACATTTAAAAATCCATATGATTTTAAACGTTGTTGTATTAATAAAGCAACTATTTTGGGTTCTTCAGCCAAAACATCAAAATCAGGTATTTTTTTATTTAAAATCTTTTTTTTTCTTTTTCTTTGATTAATTTTATTAAAATAATTTTGATTAGCATAAGCACCGAAGAAAACACAATTATTTTCTATTAATGTATCCAATACATGTACAAATAATAATTCTTGAACTTCTTCACGAGTTTTTATTTTATCTATTTCTGGATTATTTTTCAACTTTTTATTGATTTGTTTTACCCCTGTTTCAAATATACGTTGAATATTTTCTGAACTACAATTTTTTCCAACTAATGGATAATTTCTATTTAATAGTGTTAATCTTTTTAAAACTTTTTCCCATCTTGATACATTCCCAGCTGGTCTACTTAATTCAAGATACATAAGCATTCTTAAGAAATTAGGCGGTGAGTAATATATTTTATCTACAACAACAGCTTCTTTTTTTACTGAATTAAATAATTCAGGTACCAAATAAGTTATATCAGCTATTGGTAAATAATTTACAAAAACCTTAAATGTTCCAGGATGTACACCAGATTTTGCTTCGACTTCTTTAAAACCAAGTTTATAATATATGTCTGCTAATTCTTTTGCATGTTCTAAAGGCGTTGGTGAAAAAAAGTCATAATCTGGTATTTCTATATCTTTATTATAAAACTGATCTTTTTTTGGTAAAATATTATTAATAGCTGTACCTCCATAACATATTAATTTATTGTCTATGATAAAATTTTCGACAATATTTACTATATTTTTTACAGAATCATTATTTAATAATGTTTTGCCTTTTATGTGATCTATTTTATCTACCGCACTTCGTAATATTGCTAATTCACATTCATCAAATGACATACTTTTAGTACATATTGGCATATATATATATATTAAAACTATAAATAATTTAATATTATTAGATTATTTATTTATTACTAATTTCCACCACGACCACCATATGGCATATCAACAGGTGCATTATTTTCTCCTTTAACTTGCATTTGAACAGCACCAACCTGGTATTTAACAGGTGCACTTGCAGGATTAAGTTTGGGATCTTGTGTTTCAGGCATTTTAGCAACAGTTCTTGGTCGAAGTAAATGATTTGGTTTTAATACAAAAGCTTTTGTTGCTTGAGAAAACTTTCTAATATATCCTTGCATATTATCATCAAAATAATTACCTCCGAAATTCATCATTACAGCCTGACATCCATTTGCATGATGTATAATATATGAAGAATTAACATCTTCCATAACATCTGGTTTTGTTATAATAAATTTATGATGTGCATCTTGTCTATATTTTTCTGGAGAATTTTCATTCTTAATTTGATAATCAGTAAACAAAGATAAACTACCAGAACGATTTCCTGTACCATGTGTTGTAGCATTCACTAATTCATAAAAATTAGGATTTTGCTCATAGTTTTTATTTGGATCATCAACAAAAATTAACACTTTATTTTTTAATTTTTTGAAATCTGTAGTAAAAATATCCTTATCTTGAATTTTTCCTTCTTTACCAAATCTTCTATCTGCTAAATAATCTGATAAATGCTTCATTATTTTTTTCTCCAAAATATGATACACATTTGGATTATTTGATACCACCCTGAAGTTTAATATTAAGGGATCACTTTGATTTAAATTTCCTGCACCTCCTCTTAAAGCTAATTTTTTAATTTCTGCTAAAACTGTGCCTATTTCTAAATGATTGTACGTATCTTTCATATAAATATTATTTCTACCAGCTGCAACAACAACTTTATTATCCTTAAAATATAATTCAAAATCAAGTAATCTTACACCATAACTAATAACATTTTTTAATGCTTCTATACTAACATAACCATTAATAACATCTCCCTGACAACAACTATTTACACTACCAAATACATAATAATCAATTAACCCATAACTTAAACTATGTTTTGGTGTTTTTCTATTATAATCAGAATTAGTTAATGCAGTAACTGATGCAAGTTTTAAATCATCTTCTACTTTTTCTTTATTTCTTTCCATTTTTCTTAAACTACTATCTTTTTTTGTCATTTCTTTTCTAAAATATATTGAATATGTTAATATTACTAAAAAAATAATAGATACTACATAAACAATAATAATATAACAATTACTTCCCATTACTTTATTTGCAAAATCTTTTGCCTTATTTCTAATATTAGCCACAGCAGACATATATATATTATTATATCAAAATATAATTATTTATAATATTTAACATTTTAATATATTTAAAATAATATATTATATTATATTAGATTTAAAAGATGACAGGGGGATTAATGAATTTAACAGCACAAGGTAATGAAAATATTATATTACATGGTAATCCGAAAAAAACTTTTTTTAAAGCAACATATAATAAATTTACAAATTTTGGTATGCAAAAATTTAGAATAGATTTTGAAGGAAACAGAATATTAAATTATAACTCACCAACTGTTTTAGATTTTAAAATTCCAAGGTATGCTGATATGCTTTATGAAACATTTATTTGTGTTACATTACCAGACATTTATAGTCCTATAAAATATAATGAAGAAGTTATAGATGGAAATCAATTATTACCATATGAATTTAAATGGATTCAAGAAATTGGATCTTATATGATAAGAGAAATAGAAATACACAGTGGAGGAGTATCTTTATCTAGATATTCTGGTGAATATCTTTCATGCCTTAAAGAAAGAGATTTTACAAGTGAAAAAAAAAAATTATGGAATAAAATGACTGGTAATGTTCCAGAAATGCATAGTCCAGAAAATTGTAATGGACGAGTAAACGTATATCCACATGCACAATATGTTGATGAAACAGGAGTAGAGCCAAGTATTAGAGGTAGGAAATTATATATACCTATGGATGCATTTTTTTGTGATTCTACCAAATTATCAATACCATTGGTTGCTATTCAGTATCAAGAAATATCAATAAGAATTACTTTTGAACCAATCAGTAGGCTTTATACAATAAACAATGTAAATGATGTACAATATAGTGATGGGTTAAGTTATCGTAGCGCACCTAATCCAAATATTATGGAGCATCAAATGTGGAGATTTATACAACCGCCCGCTGATTTTAAGGCATCAACTAGTTTATATAATCAAAATAAGAATGATTGGAATAGTGATATACATCTTATTTCAACATATATATTTTTAGATAAAGAAGAACAACGTGTTATGGCTCAAAATAGTCACAATATATTAATGAAACAAATATATACTTATACATTTTTAGGATTAGCTGGTTCAAAAATAGTAGATATAGAAAGTAAAGATTTAGTATCAAATTATATGTGGAGATTTAGAAGAAGTGATGCTTTTCAAAGAAATGAATGGAATAATTATACGAATTGGGCTTATAAAGATATACAACCGCAGAAAAATTTTTTACTAACAGGTGATATAATTTCTCAAGCTGGTAACTATTTAAATGCAAATACACATTATATTACTGGTACATTGGGGACGTATTCAAAAAATGTAAAAGATATTCTTATTGATTTTGGTATACTTATGGAGGGAGTTTATAGAGAGAATTTATTTGAATCAGGTGTTTATAATTATGTTGAAAAATATAATAAAACTACTGGCAATACTAAAGATGGACTTTATTTTTATTCTTTTGAAACAGATGGAAGAAGAAGTTCATATCAACCTAGTGGTGGAATGAATGTAAATAAATTTAAAAAAATATCATTTGAATTTAATACTATTGAACCACCTATTGATACCGAAGGATCTATATCTGAATACATTTGTGATTTAAGTGGAAACCCTATTGGTTTTAGAAAAAATATCTCAAAGCTAAATGTGTACACTTATGACATGGTTGTTTTTGAAGAAAGATTTAATGTTATTATGATTCAATCGGGTAGAATAGGTTTATTGCATGCTAGATAAATTTATAATTTTTATTATTTAAAATATTAAAAATTATGAAAATACTTTCCAAGCAGAATTATAAAAGGATACTTTTCCATTATTGTCTTGTGGCATTTTTTTTAAATATTTTAATGCTTGTTTACTACCACCAAGTCTATTTTCAGTATTATTATTTAAAATTCTTCTTTGATAATAATCTTCTAAACTCATATCTTTTTTACCGACATTTGAAGCATTTGTAATATCTGTAAACATATTACTTCTTGTGGTATCAGCTATATTTTGTTGATTTGAAGAAATACTTTTTTTTGTTTCTTTATCATCTTTATTATTTCCTGAAGTATTTTGTGCACCATATTTTTTCTTCAATTCATCTAATTTTTTCATTTTATTTTGATCTAATTTATTTTCTGGTTTTTCTACAAAATAACGTTTAATTATATTACCCTTTTTTTGTTCTACATATGAACCGTTTACTTGAACTAAATCATACCATAAATCTTTACCTTTTCTATTTACTTTTACACTACCACATTTTCCACATTGTTCTGTAGAACGACACCCATGTTTTCTTACATTATATTTTTCATCTACTCCTAAATCAAAAGTTTTGTGTCCTTTATCATTTGGTCCTAAACATGTATAACTACATTTTCTAAAAAATTTAGTGATTCCAGTGGAATCTTTTGTTTCTATAGGATTTCCGGTAGCACAATTACCAGATGTCTTTTTTGGTTTTACACAATTTTCAGGACAAAATTTATCATTTGCTAATCCTTCCATTATACTATTTTTTTTTAAACCAAACATAATAGATATAACTAATATTGTTGCTAAAAATATATACACATTCATAGAACTTTATATATATTTTATATATTAATTTTTTTTATTTGATTTTGGAATAAATTTTAGATAATCTATTGGTCTTCTTCCTTCATTAGTAGAATCTGTTTTTTTATTTAATAAAGTTTCATTTGTGCCAATAAATTTTAAATTTCCACTTGAAATACCTTCATTTTTAGCATATATAATTTCTTTGTTATTTAAAAATATTCTAACATCATATTTTTTTTCTTTATTTATTCTATTTTCATATCTAATAACATATGGTCCCTGATCTAACATATATTTGTAGCGTTTCTCACTAATACCCTTAAATATAGAACCGTCAGCAGTATATCCATCTCTATAAACACCTGTACTAAATCCCTTACCATTTTCATCTTGATTAAATCCCCAATTTCCTTGAACAGTTGCATTTAATTTTTGGTCTGTTGGAATAGCTATTTCTAAATCATAATCATCTGTATTTGGTAATATAATTTGTCTAAATTTATTATCCTCAAATGTTCGCATCTGTAAACTTATAAAATTCTCTCTGTTCTTATCATTTTTTGGGTAAATAATATTTCTAACATCTAAAAACATATTTGCAAAAATAAATATAAAAATAAATAAAACAAAAACAATTATTGGTAAATAAAATAATAATTTGAAAAGGTCCATATATATTAAATTATTATTTTATTAGCTAGGAAAATATCCATAATACTTGTGTTTTTTGTGTAAAAATAATCTTTTGCATCCAAATACATATTATATACAACAAATAATACTATTGCAACAATTAAAACAGTTAATAAATGGTCAAGCATATATAATATATTCTTATAAAATTATTCTACTAAATTTGTATTTAATTGTTGTGATACTAATAAAAACGTTGTACATTTTGGAAGATGTTTTATTTTATGAGCATTTACATATGCACAAGTTGAACGTAAGCCACCAAGATAATCTTTAACAGTATTTTCTAAAGGTCCTTTGTAACTTACTTTTATAAATCTGCCTTCTGATGACCTATATTTTGCCATTTTTCCATAATGTTTTTTCATAGCATGTTCTGAACTCATACCATAAAAATATTTATATTTTTTTACTTTATTATTTGACAATACTTCTTCTACAATATCACCAGGGTTTTCATCATGTCCAGAAAAAATTCCTCCACACATCACAAAATCCGCGCCTCCACCAAAAGCTTTCGCCATATCTCCAGGACAGGTTATACCACCGTCTCCAATAATAAACCCACCACAACCATGTGCTGCATCAGCGCAATCAATAATCGCACTTAATTGTGGTACACCGACACCTGTCTTTAGTCTTGTTAAACATGCTGAACCAGGTCCAATTCCTACTTTAACAACATCAACACCACCATTAATAATATATTCTTGAGTCATTTCACTAGTTGCTACATTACCTGCTATTATAATTGCTTGTGGGAATTTCTCTCTTACTTTTTTACAGAATGGTATCATTTTTTGCATATATCCATTTGCCACATCGATACATATCCATTTTAATCCAGATATATTTGTCATAATATTATTTAATTTTATAAAATCTTGTTCACTAATACCAGTAGAAACTACCATATATTCTTTAATATCATCACTTTCTAAAGTTAAAAATGATTTATAATCTTCTAATGTATAAAATTTATGTAAACAAGTCAATATTTTATGTTTTGAAAGTTCTTTGCAAACACTAAATGTTCCAGTTGTATCCATATTTGCCGCCATTATAGGAACACCAGTCCATTCTGTAGTAGTGTTTGGAAAAGAAAACGTTCTAGTTAAATCTACCTGACTTCTTGATGATATTGTAGTTCTTTGAGGTTTAATTAATACATTTTTAAAGTCAAAATTAGGTCTATTATCTATCTTCATATATTTAATAATCATGAGAATCTTTTAATATAATTTCTTTAAAAATAAAATATTATTATGTAGTATAATTTATATACAAATGGAATATGCTGAAAAAATTATTGATGTAATTGGAGAAGAAATATCAAAAGTAAAAAAATTATTAATAAGAAAAACAGTAGTAGAAGGCATGGGTTGTGAACCTGGGTATATAGATGTTGGAGATGATGGTGAATGTGTAAAAGAAGTTAAAACTGTAAGTGTTTTCTTAACTACTCCTATAGCAAATACTATTGTATTAACAATTTTTTCTTTTATATTTGCTGGATTTTTATATAAATTTAAAAGTACACCCATTGCAACAAATAAAAATGGAACTTCTTGTCAACCAGTCCCATTAAATTTACTTTTTCAAAAAAATATTTTAGAAGGAGTAATAAACCCCATTGTATACAATAATAAAACTTTAGCAGACAAAGCAAGATATGAAAAATTCAGAAAAATCGCTTTTCCATCATTACAAAAAATGTGGTTACCAGCTGAAGTAAAACTTGAAGAACAAAGAATAAATGAAGATACAACAAGAAAAATGATACCAGCTAAATATATTTTTATGTTACCACTTTACATTACTTTAAAATTTAGTACACAATTATATTATTTTGCTTTTTCTACTATAAAATCTGGTTTATATAGACACAAAGAGTGGGGTGGTTTACAAGAAATTGATAAAATAAACAAATTTAGTTGGTTAAAAGATTTATCTATGGTATTTTTTATTATTCCATTTTTTATTTTAGCTGGTATGCCATTAATATTTTTGCTTCAAATTGTATGGGGATTTATTGTTGCTCCCTTATCCGTTATTTACATGATGATACAAAATAAAGGAGGTAAAATGAGAAGTCATGATCCAGATAGTAATCAAATATTGGAAGGTTTAAAGACATTTTTCAAATTGTTTGGATGGGTTATTGGTTTAATGTTTGGGGGTGTAGCATTTACTCTTGTTGTTGTATTGTTAACAATTGGTTGGTTTGTGAATACAATTACAGGTTTAAGTGAAAATAAAAAAGGTGGTCCACAAGTAATATTCAAAACTTGGGGTAACATTATATGGGATTATAAATATATATGGGCTACATTAGCAATTGGTATTTGGTTGCTAAATTTTGAAATTTATTTAAGAGGTCCACACAATTTATTATCATTTGTTAATGATAAAAATAGAGATATGATTTTAGGAATAATAGGAGGAATAGCATTTGTATTATTTATGGGAAAACAAGCTAAATTCTTTAAATACTTGCCAGAAAAACCAAAGAGCAGAAAAGAATGTTATCCTAATTGTGAAGCACCAATTGATATTAATGAGTCATCAAGTAAACCTAAAGATTGTCCTGACAGAGATAAAGTATAAGTTATTTTATTTTATTTTTAAGAAAAAGTTATTAAAAATAAAAATTGAGTTATAAACATATATATATGGGAAAAAAAAAGAAAAAGGAAAAAAAAATATCACCTGTTGGTAAACCATTTGTTAGCGTATGTACACCTACATATAATAGGAGACCATTCATTCCTAATTTAATTAGATGTTATTTAGCACAGGATTATCCTAAACAATTAATGGAATGGATAGTTATTGATGATGGTGAAGATTCAGTAGAAGATTTATTTAAAGATATTTCAGGTGTTAAATATTTTAGATATGAGGAAAAAATAAAACTAGGTAGAAAAAGAAATTTAATGCATGAAAAAAGCAAGGGAGAAATAATTGTTTATATGGATGATGATGATTACTATCCTCCACAAAGAGTTTCACATGCTGTAAAAAGATTAATGGGTACTCCTAGAGCCATGGCTTGTGGAAGTAGTATTGTTTATATTTATTTCAATGATTTGGATAAGATTTATCAGTTTGGTCCTTATGGTCCAATGCATGCAACAGCTGGAACTTTTGCGTTTAGAAGAAAACTATTAGAAGAAACAAGTTATGAAGACGATGCTGAATTAGCAGAAGAAAAACATTTTTTAAAAAATTATACTGTGCCTCTCGTTCAATTAGACCCAATGAAAAGTATTCTTTGTTTTGCGCATCAATATAATACATTTGATAAAAGAAAATTATTAGTAAATCCTAATCCAAATTATGTTAGACCTACTGGTTTGAAACCTAGCATTTTTATTAGAGATAAAAATTTACTTAAGTTTTATGTTACTATTTAAAATATTTGATAATTATAATATATTTTATATATTATAATGAAACTACCTAAAAGTTTAAAAAAAATGATGAAAAAACTACAAAAACAAAATTTAATTGTTAAAGTAGCATTACTAGCAGTTTTTATTTATGCTGTTAAATATCTATTAAAACAACTTAATATTGCTATTTTGGATTCACAATATTTAGAGGGTTTTATGGATAAAAAAACATTTGTTTTCTTTAAAATGAACGGATGCCCTCATTGCGAAAAAATGCAGGGTGAATGGAACAAATTCGTAAGAAATAATCGTTCAGGTGTTGCTACAAAAGAATTGGAAGCTTCTGCTAATCAAGCATTAGCTGAAAAATATAATGTACAGGGATACCCTACATTACTTTTAGTAAATGGTGATAAAGTTTTAGCTACCTATGACGGTGAAAGAAAAGCAGAAGCATTTGAATCTTTTGTGTCTAATAACTAAATCAATCTTCAATACTATAATAAATATTTAAATATCTATATAATCTTGCTATATCCAACTTGGATATATCATAATTTTCATTTTGAAATAAATTTGTTATCTCATCAATTTTATATTTTTTTTTTAAATCTAAAAAATAAGTAAATAAATCATTTTTATCAAGTGATAGTTTATTACAAAGATTTTGTATAAATATTATATTATTATATTCAGTAGAATATTTTGTTAAAACTTTTGTAAAACGTATTTCTTTATTATTATCTATAGTTTGATTTCCTCTAATATCAGTAAATATATGATTATTATACATTGTTTTTATAAGCGAGCTCATTTCATTGAAAATCCATATTTGTTTTTGAAATGTAATTCTATCAATATAATCAGAAAAAATAATATTATTTAATATTTCCAAATAAATATTAATTACTTTTTCTTTTTCTATTTCTGGTACCATATTTAAATAATCTATAACATTTTCATGAAATAATAATCCTATACTTGTACGGTCAGTTTCATTCATAATCAAATTATGCTCATTTATTTTGTAATCATTATTCAATAATAAATTTGTAATATCTTTAGTATTTTCATTATAATTTTTTTTTTCAAATATTTTCAATACTAAATTATTTTTTAATATCTCTTCTTGTGTTTTATATATTTTGTGAATTGAATCTAGCTTTCTCAAATCACCTTGGATATATTCTATAATATTTTCAAATAAATTCTCATTTAAATTAGGCATTAAAGATTTTATTATGTTTTTTATTTGATTATTTTCAGGTTTTTTTAGTTCTATTTTAATACATACTTTCATCATTTCTTTTATTTTTTTATCTGTATGATAATTTCCTATACAAATTATTGGAAGCATAGTAGTATTTTCTTTTTTTTGTTTATTTGTTTTTTTTGGTCTTATTAATTTAATAAGTGAATTAATACCACCCTTATCACCATTATTCATCCCATCTATTTCATCCATAATTATAGCTATTTTTTTTACTTTTTTTTTAAACAAACTAAGTACGTTTCTATCACTCATATTATGTTTTGTAATTGTTTCTATTACATTTTTGTTTCTTACATCACCAGCATCATATAAAACAATATCATAATTTAACTTTTTTAATAATTTTTTAACAAAAAAAGTTTTACCTGAACCTGGGGCACCATATAAATAAAATCCCCTTTTTGTTAATAGTTTTTCTTTATTATTTTCAAAATATTTTAAATTTTCTATAAGTATTTTTTCTTCTTCAGTTCTATTTAATAATTGATTTAAATTTAACTTGTCCATCTATTATGTATTGTCTTTATTTTTTTATACCTTTTTTTACGAAGTTTATACTCTATTTCATTATTTTCATTTATAATATTTCGACAGTTATTAGAATTATATTTAATACATAATGATTCAAGAAATGTTATATAATTTGGATATTTACTTCCATTGTAATAATAATTTTTTAGTTTTTTCCAAAATTTAAATTTTTGGTCCATTACCGTTTTAAATATATAATCATGATCAAATCTAATAATCATATTTAAATACCTAGAATTATTTATAGCATTGTACTTTAATTGAAGAAAATGATTACCTCTTATATAATAATCATTTGATATATGTAATAAATAATTGTCAACAACATTATTATTATTATTTTTATTAATAAAAAGTCTATAATTTATATAATATTTTTCAAAATATTTTTTTGAAGTATAAAATAAGACGTTAATTGGTAAGAATTCTTTTATGACGTTTATAACATCATGTGGTATATTATCTAACATGAATTTCTATATTATTAACATATATTTGATAATATAGAAAAATATTCAATTTAACATAAGTTTCTATTTGTTATTCCATCCCATTTAACTTTATTATTTACAGCCCAATTACATTTAGTAATTCTTGCTCCCATACTCATATCTGAAAAATCAGGACTGACTTCACCTTCTCTAAATATACCCCTATTTTGATTAGTGGCTACACATTTTTTTCCTCCACTAGAAACTTTCCAAAAATCAGGACATAATGAAATCTCTGGTGGAAAAACCGCATTTTTATAACTATTTTTAATAACAACTGCTAAAATTAGTAAAACAATAATGAATATTACCAATGCTACTGTTAATACACTTTTTTTAAAACCCATTTATATATTTTGTTAACATTATTTTTTCTTACTTATTACTATATACAATGAATAATGGAAGAGTAAATATTATAGGGCCAAATAATGTAGATAGATTTTTACTATATGAGCAAGTAGTACCAAAAAAAACTACAAACTATTCTAACGCTCTCGTTGGAAATTTTCAACAAAATCAAGTATCTAAATTATTTTTTTCGGCAAACAACATTGATTTTTTACAAAATAAAATGATTGAGGGCGTTTTCAATAAATCTAATGGTAATTATAAAATAGGTCGCCAAGATGATGATGTATTAAAAACTATAATGAGGGCATTATATTTACAATTTTCTAAAAATCTAAATACAAATGTTAGAGAACAAATTAGTGAATTAAACAAACATGTTTTAGATTATGCTGTACCACAAATTTATAATGAAGCTGTAGGATATTTAAAATATAAAAGAGATGTTAGTAATTTAGCAACTCCTATAGATTTACCTGTATCATCATACCATTCAAATAGTTTACAATTAAAACCTTTCTTTTAAATAAAAAAATTTATTTATATTTTTATTTATTTATTTTTTTTAATCTTTATTTCTACCATGTAACCGAAGTTTCCTATTGGCTCTATATTTTGAAAATTGCTTTTTTAATTCTAATAATTCTTTTTTCCAAATATCAGTTAATGATGTTTGTTTCAAAACATTTACTTCTGCAAGTTTATCATCTCTTTCTTTTAGCAATCTATTCATATTTTCTTCTTCTACTTGTTCAATACGCATACTCCTAAGATATTTATATTCTTCATCATTATTCATAATATCATAATTTCTTTCTTTTAAAATATTAATCACTTCTTGTTTTTTCTTTTTTCTCAAATCTATAGTATCATCACATTGTTCTAAAATAAATCTCGCCTTATTTGTTAATAACTTGGATTCATATTCTAATTTATTTACCATAAACTTTTTTCTATCTGAATATCCTTTTAATCTAACTCTCATAAAATCATTTATAATATCATATACATTTTCATACTTTTTTAGCTTATGATTTTCTGTAAATAAATTCATATTTGTCATCGATTTTGTTGTTGTTAAACCAAGTGTTTTCTCTAACATATTAATGTGTTCATCATATTGTTTAGAAATTAAATCTGATAATATTCCTGGATAAAATTTTAATATAAATTCTACTTGAACATCCGTGCACAAATCTGTTTTCTTTTTAATTAAAGGTTTCTTTTTCTTTCCTGATTTAGTTTTATCACTCATTAAATTTTCTAAAAATTCATTATAATCTGTTGTCCAACAACCAATAGGTAACTCTGTAATCTTAATTGTATCACAACTAATTATTTCATACTTACCTTTAATAAGATATTTTTGAGAACTTTTATAATTTTTAATGACTTTTCCTGTGAAATTTTCATAATATGGTTCTAATTCAATGTTATTTTTCTTTCCAGTTATTTTGTTTAAAACATACTTAATAATATCATCCATATTATAACTTAAACCTTCATAACTAAATCCTGTTCCAATACCTTTTCCTCCGTTTACTAAAATATATGGAATTACAGGCAAATAAAATTCAGGTTCAACCTTTTGACCATCATCATCATTATATTTTAAAATTTCTTTATCTTCATCTCTAAAAATAAATTTACTAATTGGATTAAGTTGCGTGAAAATATATCTTTCACTTGCATGGTCCTTACCACCCATTAGTCGAGAACCAAACTGGCCTCTAGGTTCTAAAACTGCAACATTATTTGAACCCACAAACTCTTGAGCCATTTTGATAATTCCTTCAATTAAACTCATTTCACCATGATGATATCCCGCATGTTCGCTAGTATATCCTGCAAGTTGTGCTACCTTAATTTCATTTACAAGATTTCTCTTAAAACATGAAAATAATATCTTTCGTGTACTAATTTTCCAACCATCTACCATATTTGGTATAGACCTATCACAGTCATATTTTGAAAAATGAATCATTTCACGATCAACAAAATCTTTATAAGATATCTCTTTTTGTTCCGTATTTAAAACATCATTTTTTTTATAGTTTTTCAACCAATCTTTTCTATCATCTGCTCTTGATTTATTAAATACTTTATCAATAGAATCATCACAATTATCATTTTCATAAGTAAATGTAACCATTTTCTTGTCTTTAAAATATTTTTTAAATTCTTTTGCAGAACTTGTACCTAAACCTTTAAAATATTTAATCTTCCAACCCTTACCATTGTTATTTTTTTCTTTCCATTCGTGATATTTACTTTCATTATAAAATGATATTTCCTTTTTTCCCTTTTTCGCTTTTAAAATAGGGGTATTCATAAATCCTAAAAATTGTTCAACCTTTATTAAATCTTTCCATTGGGAATGAAATAAATTTATACATAATCCTTTAATATGAGAACCATCCAAATCTTGATCTGTCATAAATCTAATTTTACCATATCTTAAATGTTTTTTTACCATTTCATGAGTGGTATACTTTTTTCCTGTTTCTAATCCTAGAATTTTTTTTATATTTGAAATTTCAGCATTATTATTAATTCGTAATTGTGAAATATCTTTTGTATTCAATAACTTACCCTTAAGAGGGAAAACACCATACCAATTCCTATCATCTTTTGATAAACCAGAAACAATACCTGCTTTAGCTGAATCTCCCTCACACAAAATCAGCGTACATTTGTAACCATCTTTTCCACCAGCTTTATTTGCATCAATTAATTTTGGAATTCCGCGAATATTTGATATTTTCCTACCATCACTTTTTTTTGCTGCTTTATTTTCTTTTACTTCGTTTAACAAAATAGCCGATTCCATAACACCCATTTTAGATATTTTTTCTATTATTTTATCACTAATTTCACATTTACTACCAAATTTAGAAACTGGTGTTGTTAAAAATTCTTTTGTTTGACTATCAAATGAAGGATTTTCTATAGTACAATTTACAAAAATCATTAACTGTTCTTTTACTGTAATAGGTTTTACTTTAATCTTTTTCTTTTTCTCTATATACAACACAATCTTTTTAACTATTTGATTTGTAATATAATCAACATGTTTACCACCTTTCTTTGTATGAATACCATTAACATAAGAAACTTGTACAAACTCATCCAACGGCGAAATACAAACGGCAAATTCCCAATATTGATGTGGGTTATCATAAATTCTTTTTACTTCACTTTTTTGTCCAATATATAAATCAATATAATTTTCAAATGTTCTCACTGGAATTGAATTATCATTAAATTTTACTTTAAGAGACTTATCTGTTACTGCTGCGATATCCCAAGTACGCTTTTTAAACAATTTAAACATATCATCTGATAGTCCATCAAAACCAAATCTATTATAATCTAAAAGCCATTTTACTTTAGTATATGGTTTAACCTTACCTTTTAATTTTGTTATTTTTGGTTTGCAGATTTTAGTTAAATTATTTTCAAATCGTTGTGTATATTTTAATTTTCTAATATGGTCTACTGTCTCAATCTCTCCATATTTAGAATAAATTAAAACTAATTTAAAACCAAATCCATTTTTCCCACCTACAATTTTTTTTTCACTCTTATCATAATTTGTACCCGTTCGTAAATGACCAAAAATCATTTCAGGAATCCAGATTTTATATTCAGGATGTTTTACAATATCAATACCATTCCCATCATTTATCATTGTTATAACGCCTGTTTCTTTATCAACATTAATATCAATATTTTTTACAGGTAAAATATTTTTTTCTTTATTTTTTATTTTTTCATTTAATCTAACAAAATGGTCTCTACAATTTACCATTCCTTCATCAAAACATTTAAACATACCAGGAACCCATGTATATTTCTTTCGATGCATACTATTATTTTCATCTAGCATCCATCCAATATCTTCATCCTTTTCTACGCTACCAATATATGTATCAGGCGCATCCAAAATATGTTCTCTATCTGTTTTTTTTTGATATTTTTTAGCTAAAACTTTACTTTCCTTGCTAGAAGCCATTTCTTAATTTATAAAAATATATATTTATATTATTTTAATAATAATATAATTATTTTTCAATTTTAATAAATTTAATTTCTATATTTAGTATATAATGCGTAGAAATTGGAAACGAACCTCTGATGGCAAAATCATGGTTAACGGTAAGAAATATATGATGTTAGTTGGTTCCAGACGTCAAGTTTGGAATGGTACTGCATACAAAACCGGACATGGTAAAGCTGGATTAACCAGAAAACATCTCATGATGAACAAAAATGGTAACATTGTTAGTAAAAAAAGAAGTGTTACGGCAAAAAGAAAGAAAAATTTAGGAAAATACATTGATTTAGCAAGAAAAAATAAAGGAAAAACTTTTAAGAAAATGACCAAATCAATGCTTAAATCTAAATCTAAAACACGCAAGCGCCGCAAGTCTCGCCGCCGCCGCAAGTAAATTTATTTAAACATAATATTATTTAACTAATAATATTATACTTACATACTATATAATGAGTGATAATAACACAGAACAAGACCCAAATAATGAAGACAAATATGCAAAATATAGAAATTATACATTTTTACCAGGAACTAGAAGAAGATTTGCTTGGTTAAGAGATGAATTATATCCTGGTGAAGGAGCAAGAGCAGCAGTTGGTTCAGCTTATAATACTGTTCGTAATATAAGACTTGGTTCAGCAGCAGCAACTGTTGCAAATGATTTATTTAATCAAGGAGGTAAGAAACGAAAATATAGAAAAAAGCGTAAAACTAAAAAAAGACGCAAATCTAGAAAAAAGCGT
>TARA_B100000963_G_scaffold35311_1_pt1 | contig 40094 bp, 35 predicted proteins | sample TARA_B100000963 | Tara Oceans TARA_B100000963 (sample SAMEA2622097) | marine metagenome | biome: marine biome (ENVO:00000447); feature: surface water layer (ENVO:00002042); material: "saline water (ENVO:00002010), including plankton (ENVO:xxxxxxxx)" | depth 5 m | reverse complement strand
GATATATATTTTAATAATCAGTTAAATAAAAATTCAAGAGTAGTGCTGTCTTATAATTGGAGATTAAGATCTTTTGCAGATTATGTACAACAACTTGAAATGGAGTCACTAGGCAAGATTCCTTTTAAAGACTCTGAATTTCAAAAAACTGGACAAGTTATTTTTGGTGGTTATGGACCAATCGCACAACATTCATTTTTTCAATTAATGCATCAAGGAACCCAAGAACTTTGTGCAGATATTATTGCAGTAAAAGATAACTCTGTTGCATATGCACAAGCAATCACACAATCAAAACTGTTATCAGAAGGAGCTGATGATTTAAAAGAAGTAGAAAAAATTAATGGCAATATACCTACAAATCTTTTTATATTGAACGAACTAAATCCAATAGCCTTAGGTTATTTAATTGCGACATGGGAACATAGAGTTTATGTGACTTCCGTGATGTTACAAATTAATGCGTTTGATCAATTTGGTGTAAATGCTGGCAAGATTTATACTAAGAAATATCTGGCTGATAAAGATTAGAAGCAAAAATATATTTCACTATGTCTATTAATTTAAAGAAAGTACCACATACGCCTGGAGTTTATAAATTTTTCAATAATCATGAAATTATATATATTGGCAAAGCAAAAGATCTAAAAAAAAGGGTCTCATCTTACTTTGGAAAATCTCATAAAGATAGAAAGACATCACAGATTAAATTTCTTACCAACAAAGTAGAAACTTTTACGACAAAAAACGAGGTTGAAGCTTTATTGCTTGAGCAAATGCTCATTAAAGAAAACAAACCAAAATTTAATATACTTTTGCGAGATGATAAGACTTATCCGTACATACATTTTTCTTCAGAACATGATTTTCCTGGAGTTTATTTAAAGAGAACTAAAAAAGCAGTTGATAGAAATTACTTTGGACCATTTATTAGTTCTGAAGCTGTGAAAAAATCAATAAAAGAAATTCAAAAAATATACAAATTAAGAAATTGTAGTGATACTACTTTTGCTAACAGAACTAGGCCTTGTATTGAGCATCAAATGAAAAGATGTTCCGCTCCCTGTGTAAATCATATTAATAAGGTTGATTACTACGAGGATGTAATGGGTGCAAAGTCTTTTATTTCCTCTTCCGATACTAAAACAATTCAAAGATTAACTAAAGATATTGATGCTGCAGTTATCAAATTAGACTTTGAGAAGGCTGCTGAGATAAGAGATCGCTTAAAGAGATTAAATTTACTTAAGGAGGAACAATCTGTAGTAACTTTTGCCGCAGATGTAGATATTTTTTCTGTTCATTCAGAGTTAACATATATTGGTATATCGATCATTGTTGTAAGAAACGGAAAGATCAGAGGTACTAAAACTCATCTGATAAAACAAGCTCATTTTGAAAATATAGAAGATGTTTATCAAAGTGCTATTTTTAACTTTTATGATTATCAGACAGATATTCCAAAAAAGATTTTGTGTACCAGCCGTCTAGATAATAATAAATTGTTAGAGGATATGTTTAATACAAAGCATAAAAAGAAAGTAAAAATAATACATTCACCAAATAAATCTATAAGACCTATTTTTAATTTATGCAGATTGAATGCAAAACAAGTTATTGAAAATCATATTAGCAAAGAGGATAAGTATACTTTTGCAATTCAGGAGCTAAGCAATTATTTAGGTGTTGAGAATATTAATAAAATTGAGGGTTATGATGTAAGTCATTTTTCAGGTGATAGTGCTGTAGCATCATGTGTAACATTCTCTAAGCAAGGACCACAAAAAAAGAACTATAGACTATTTAATATTCCTGCAGAATTATCAGGTAATGATACTGGTTCACTTGAGCATGTTATAAAAAGAAGAATAAAATACTACTTTGATCCAGATTTAAAACCTGATGTAATTTTAATTGATGGGGGTAAAAACCAGCTTAATTTCGTAAACTCAATTATTAATAAATCAGATCATGATGATATAAAAGTTATTTCAATCGTAAAAGGATCAAAAAGATATCGAGCAACTGAAACAGTAATAAGTGAAAATGGTATCATTGAACTAGACAAATACTCAAAAGCTTTTCTTATTCTTCAAGAGATTCGCGATGAGTCACATAGATTTGCGATTAAAGCACAAAGAAACAAAAAAAGAAAAAAAGTTTCTAGGTCCGAATTAGACTCAATCAACGGCATTGGAGAAATTATAAAAAAACGCCTTTTAATTAGATTTAAGAATATTAAAACCATTAAATCTGCTGATATTAAAGAGTTAATGACTGTTGATGGTATAAATGAGAGAATAGCAACCGATATAAAAAAACTTTAAATGATCGCTGGTTTAATAAATTTTCTTACTATTCTTAGGATTTTCTTGGGTCTTGTAATATCTTTATTGATTATTTTGGGAGATGGTTACATCCTTGCTCTTATATTGTTCTTTTTAGCAGGTGTAAGCGACTTTTTTGATGGATATTTCGCAAGAAAATATAATGCTTCGTCTGAGATTGGTGAGATATTAGATCCAATTGCAGATAAAATATTGGTTGCATTCATCTTAATTACCTTAAGCGTAAATTTATCAAGTTTTTTATTAGCTTTTTTATCTGCATTAATTATTTCTAGAGAAATATGGGTAAGTGCGTTAAGAGACTATAGCGCAAGAAGGAATATTTCTAATGCAACAAAAGTAACTTATCTAGCAAAAATAAAAACTTCGATTCAGTTGTTCACAATTTTTTTGTATTTGCTTGGACTTGCAATAGATGTAATGATCTTAATCATCTTTGCTGATATCTTTTTAGTACTTTCAGCTTTGATAACAATTTTTACAGGATATGATTACACTATGAATACATTTAAAAAAAGATAGAATGAAAGTTTCAATTATTGGTCATGGTTTTGTAGGAAAGGCTTTAGAAAACGCTCTTAATGACAGCATAGAAACTTTAATCATCGACCCAGTTTATAAAAATAAAATATCTGACATAACATTATTTGAACCGGATTACATATTTATTTGTGTTCCAACGCCAATGGCAGATGGTGGAAACCAAGATCTGAGTATTTTAGACAAAGTAATTCAGGAAATTAAAGTATTAGATGTGAACTCTGAAATTATTTTAAAAAGTACGGTGCTACCCAACAATATTGCAATTATTGAAGAGTCAATTCCAAATATTATTTATAATCCAGAATTTTTGACTGAAAAAAATTCTTTCGAAGATTTTATAAATGGAGATTTAATTGTTATTGGCAGTAGGAACAAAAATTTTAACAAAATTTCAGCTTTTTATAAAAATCATACAAAATGCACGACTAAAGATTTTATTCTCACTGATTTAATAGCTGCATCACTGATCAAATATACAATTAATTCTTATCTTGCTTCTAAAGTTATGTTCTTCAATGAGCTTCATAATTTATTTAAAAAGTCTGGAACTGATGAAAACTGGGAAAACTTTATTGATGCTGTTTCATCAGACTCTAGAATAGGTAGATCTCACATGAAAGTTCCTGGACCAGATGGCAGGTATGGATTTGGTGGCGCCTGTTTCCCAAAGGACACTCAAGCACTTTACAATTACTCTCTCGATGAAGAAAGCCCACTTAAGATTCTCAAGAAAGTAATAGAACTTAATAATCATATCAGGGGTTCATATGAATCGGAAACTGATAGAGAAAATGAGCAAAATATTAATTTTTAATATCTTAATAAATGAGTAGATTTATTTTCACATTCATTGATAAGGCATATACAATACCAAAATTACGGCTGGATGGCAGAGTGGTTATGCAGCGGCCTGCAAAGCCGTTTACGCCGGTTCGATTCCGGCTTCAGCCTCCACTTCTATAAATTTAGAGATTTATTTCCAATTTACTTGTAAAATATCGCTAATGTAAAGCCCGGGTGGTGGAATTGGTAGACACAAGGGACTTAAAATCCCTCGCTAGCAATAGCGTGCCGGTTCAAGTCCGGCTCCGGGTACCATCAATATTATTAGTTTGATGTTTATTTATACATAGAGGAGTTTACATTTTGGATGATAATAATAAGTCATTAATAAATGAGGGTGAAATTGATTTGTTGCAACTTATTACCGAGTTGTGGAATAAGAAAGCTTTAATTATTTTTCTGACAACAATCGCAGCAATTATTTCTGTTCTATACTCGTTATCTTTACCAAACATATATAGATCCCAAGCACTTTTAGCTCCTGTAGATAGTCAATCTCAAGGGATGTCTTCTAGTCTAGGAGGTTTATCAAGTATTGCTGGGATAGCCGGAATCTCAATTCCTGGAACTGGTGATGCAAAAAAAACAGAAGCTATAGCGATACTAAATTCACATCAATTTTTAGAGGAATTTATTAGTAGTCATAATTTGGTTGCACCTATTATGGCATCAAAAGGATGGGACGAAGAATCAAATAAATTAATTTATAATGAAAAATTATATGATCCTCAGAAAAATCAGTGGTTGGAAAAAGATGGTAAAGATCTAAAACCTTCCATTCAAGAGACTGTTAAGAAATTTAGATTAATGGTATCAAGCTCAATTGATAAGAAGAATGGATATCTTTCAATTTTTGCTGATACCTACTCACCATATATATCACAACAGTGGGTTGAATTATTAATTGAAGACATAAATAAATACATAATGAAAGCTGATTTAGAAAGAGCTGAAAAGTCTTTGGAGTACTTAAACTCGCAAATCAATCAAACTGCTATACCCGAGTTAAAACAAGTGGTAGCTCAATTAATAAAAAAAGAACAACAAACTATTATGTTGTCTCAGTCATCACCTGAATATATATTTAAAGTAATTGATAGGCCAATAGCACCAGAATTAAAACTTTCACCAAAAAGAGCAATTATTTGCATAGTTGGCACAATAACTGGTTTTATGATAGCGGTGGTATTAGCGCTTGCATTAATATTTAGAAGACAAGTAATAACAACTTAATGAATATTCTTGTAACAGGGTCAGCAGGATTTATTGGCTCACATCTTGCACAAAAATTATTAGAAAGGGGGGATACCATAATAGGTATTGATAATCACAATGATTATTATGATATAAAATTAAAAGAAGACCGATTAAATCAATTCATTGATAATAAAAACTATATCCATTATCGCTGTGATATTGCAGATAAAAATGAAATTGAAAAAATTTTTAAAGAGCATAAACCTCTAAAAGTAATCAATCTTGCTGCACAGGCTGGAGTAAGATATTCCATTGAAAATCCTCATTCTTATATTGATAGCAATATTGTAGGATTTACAAATATACTTGAAGCTTGTCGACATAATAAAGTTAGTCATCTTGTGTACGCAAGTAGCTCTAGTGTCTATGGAGCAAATACTAAGATGCCTTTTTCGATTCATGACAACGTTGATCATCCTCTAAGTCTCTACGCTGCAAGCAAGAAAGCTAATGAACTATTTGCCCATACTTATAGTAATTTATATCAACTTCCAACTACAGGTTTAAGGTTTTTTACGGTATATGGACCATGGGGTAGGCCTGATATGGCTCTTTTTAAGTTTACGAAAGCAATTCTTAATAACGAAACCATACAGGTCTTTAATTATGGAAATCATAAAAGAGACTTTACTTATGTTGATGATATTGTGGAAGGCGTCATTAGAGTCTTGGATAAACCTGCAGAACCTAATGCAGAATGGACTGGAGAAGCCCCTGATTCCGGTTCAAGTTTTGCACCTTGGCGTGTTTACAACATTGGAAATAATAATCCAATTGAATTAAATGATTATATCAGCGCTATTGAAGATGCTACTGGCGTTATTGCAAAAAAAGAATTTCTTCCATTACAACCAGGTGATGTTCCTGAAACTTATGCTGACATTTCAGACTTAGAAGAATTTTTTGAATACAAACCGACCACAAAAGTTGAAGACGGTATTAAAAATTTTGTAGAGTGGTACAAGAGCTACTATTAAAATTATTATGAAATCTGAAGAATTACTTATAGCTGTCATTGGATTGGGATATGTTGGACTTCCACTTGCTGTCGAGTTTGGTAAAAAAAGAGAAGTCATAGGCTTTGATATCAATAAAGAAAGAATTGAGCAACTTAAGAATTATGATGATACAACTCTTGAGGTAACAAATCAGGAGATTAAAGAGGCTTCAAATCTATCTTTTTCATCAAGTACGAAAGACATAGCAGATTGTAATTGCTACATTGTTACTGTACCCACACCTATCAATGAAGATAAGACTCCTGATTTAGGTCCAATCCATAATGCAACGCAAATGATTGCGAATGTTTTAAAAAAAGGGGATTTGGTTATTTATGAATCTACAGTATATCCTGGAACAACCGAAGAATATTGCGTTCCAATTTTAGAAAAACATTCTAAATTAGTTTTTAATAAAGATTTTTATTGTGGCTATAGCCCAGAAAGAATAAATCCTGGAGACAAAAAACATCGATTAACTGATATTGTTAAGGTTACATCAGGGTCTAATGAAAAAATATCAAATCTAGTTGATAGTTTATATAAAGAAATAATTGTTGCTGGAACACATAAAGCAGATAGCATCAAAATTGCTGAAGCAGCAAAAGTCATTGAAAATACTCAAAGGGATATTAATATCGCCCTCATTAATGAGCTTGCAATTATTTTCAACAAGATGAACATTGATACCAATTCAGTCTTAGATGCTGCAGGTACAAAATGGAACTTTCTTCCATTTAAGCCTGGATTGGTTGGTGGTCATTGTATAGGTGTTGATCCTTATTATTTAACATATAAAGCTGAATTAATAGGGTATGAGCCTAAATTAATTCTTGCCGGAAGAAAGCTCAATGATAGCATGGGAGAATATTTGGCTGAACTTGTTGTTGATGAGCTTACAAAAAAATCAGTGAATATTAAAGAATCATCCGTCTTGATAATGGGACTATCTTTTAAAGAAAACTGCCCTGATCATAGAAATACTAAAGTTATAGATATTTATAATCATTTAAAAAAATACAATATAGATACTGATTTGTATGATAATTGGGTTGATCATGAGATTTTTAAAAATGATTACGGTATAGAACCAATTAATAATCTAGACAAATCTTATAACGCATTGATTATCGCAGTTGCTCATGATGAGTATAAACAAATGCATCCTAACGAATTTAAAACACTCATCAAGAAAGATGGAATAATACTTGATGTAAAATCTATTCTTCCAGATAAACTTTCCGATATTAGGTTGTAGTTTATGTTTAAATCTTTAAAAGATATTCTGAACTACATCAAGCTTTTCCAGACCTATTTAGGGAAACGTATTTATTTAGTTTTTATCTTTTCATTATTAGTTGCTTTATTGGAAGGTTTTGGTATTTTGATGCTTTTACCTCTTCTTGAAAATCTTGATAGTCTTGGGGAAAGTGAAGAATCAAATGCCCTTAGCATTGCAATCTTCAATTTTGTAAATTATTTGGGCTTATCAGATTCTACCTTGTCGATATTAATCTTAATTTCTGTAATTTTTTTATTTAAAGGTCTTTTTGCTTTTTGTGCCTTTGCATATAACGGAATGTTAATGGGAAGATTACTAAAAGGTCTCAAAGCTCAGCTATTTGATTCATATAGTAAAATGAATTTTTCGTATTATACATCTAAAGATTCTGGGCATTTTACTAATCTCATTAATGAACAGCCAATAAGAGCACTGAATGCTCTTCAGCAGTTAACAATATTTGGAGGACAGCTCATAAATGTAATTGCACTAATGAGTCTTGCTCTTATTATGGCATGGGAGTTTGGTTTGATGGCAGTAACAGCAGGAATGCTAATGATTTACCTTTTCATGGCCTTAAATAATTACGTAAGAAATCTTTCTAGAATGACAGCAAATGAAAATAGCAATCTCAATAACTGGATAATACAAACCTTGCAAAGCTATAAATATCTTTCTGCAACTAATCAGATAAAATCTTTGAGAAAAAACGTTATTCATTCCATCAAAAAATTAACTGGGTTTCAAGTTAAGACAACTATCGCAGCAGGATTTACTCAGTCAGTAAGAGAGCCAATAGCAGTAATCTTTATTATGCTGATCATCTACATACAAATATATATTTTCAATGGAACAATAGAACCAATTTTTGTAGCAATTATTTTATTTTACAGAGCCTTGACTGCTGCGTTGCAAGTCCAAAGTTTTTTCCAGGGAACGTATCAGTATATTGGTAGCATGGAACTTATCAACAAAGAATTTAAAAATCTTAATTTAAATCGTATCGAAGATGGTGAAAATGATATTAATGAATTAAAAAAAATGATCACCTTGCAAAATATATCCTTTTCATATGATAGTTCTGATGACTATCAGCTTAAAGATATATCATTAAATATTCCTGCACTTTCGTCAGTCGCCTTTGTTGGAGAGTCTGGATCGGGAAAATCAACAATTCTAGACGTTATTACTCTCTTGAATGAACCAAACTTAGGCAATTTAATAATTGATGATCTTGATTCTAGAAGCATTAAAAAGGAAAGCTGGAGACAAATGATTGGCTATGTTTCGCAGGAAACAATAATATTTGATGCAACAATTGGAGATAACATAAGTATGTGGTCTGGAGATTACAAAAAAAATAAAGAGATTGAAAGTAAAATAAAGGAAGCTGCAGAGAAAGCAAATATCTTAGATTTTATTAATAATCTGCCAGATGGATTAGATACAAATGTTGGAGATAGAGGTGTCTTGCTATCGGGCGGTCAAAGACAAAGATTATTTATAGCTCGTGAACTTTATAAAAATCCATTAGTACTTATTTTAGATGAAGCAACTAGTGCACTTGATACATCATCTGAGAGAGCTATTCAGCAGAGCATCGAGAGCCTTAAAGGTTATATTACAGTAATACAAGTAGCTCATAGACTTTCTACAATAAAAAATGTTGATTTAATATATGTTCTTAAAAATGGCAAACTCATCGAAAAAGGCACATATAAGGATCTTACTAAAGATCAAGATTCAAATTTTAGCAAAATGATTGAACTACAATCTTTAAGTGATTCGTAACCCATTAATATATAATAATTTGATGAAAAATCTAATACCATACGGCAAGCATTTTATTGATCAGGATGACATAGATGCTGTTGTTGATGTTTTAAAATATAGAAATTTGACACAAGGCGGAGCTGTGGATTCATTTGAAAGAGCTGTGGCAAAATTCGTGGGCGCCAAATATGCTGTTGCAATGTCAAGCTGGACTGCTGGTCTTCATATGGCATGCGTGGTAGCTAATGTTGACAAAGGAGATGATGTGATAACCTCTCCAATAACTTTTGTTGCAAGCGCGAATGCTGCGTTATATTGCAATGCTAATCCAATATTCTCAGACATCAATCCACAAACAATAAATATTTGTCCGAATGTTTTAAAAAAAACAGTTCAAAAAAATACTAATACTAAAGTAATTATTCCAGTACATTATGCAGGCGTGGCATGCGATATGGAAAAAATCAAAGAGATTGGAGATGATATCAATGCTTATATCATAGAGGATGCTGCTCATGCATTAGGTGCCAAATATCCAGACGGATCGATGGTTGGGTCTTGCAAATACTCAGATATGACTGGATTTTCTTTTCATCCAGTCAAATCGATTGCTGCTGGAGAAGGAGGAATGATTACAACTAATAGTGAAAAGATATATAAAAGATTACTAAGATTAAGAAGCCATGGAATTAATAAACTTGATGACAATTTTATGAATATAGATATGTCTCATACTAATAATGTACAAAATCCTTGGTATTACGAAATGCAAGAATTAGGATACAACTATAGGATAACTGATATTCAGTGTGCTCTTGGTAAAGCTCAATTAAAAAAATTACCCAGCTTTATTGAAAGAAGAAAACAGCTCGTTAAAAAATATGATGATTTTTTTGAAGATATAGATGAAATTAATCCTATTCAAAAAAATTTTAGAGACAGTAGCTCACATCATTTATATGTAGTTCGTATAAAATTTGAAAAAATAGGCATCACAAGAGCAGAATTTATGAATCGACTAAAAGAAAATAATATTTTGACTCAAGTCCATTATATGCCGGTAACTTCACATCCATATTATAAAAAGCTTGGATACAAAACTATCAACTTCCCTGAATCCAAAAATTTTTATGAAGAAGCTTTATCAATACCTCTTTATTATTCTTTGAGTGACTCCGACCAAGCAAAGGTTTTAGATTCAATTTCTGAAATAATAAAAAAGTAATAACTTATGATTATTTGTTTTACACCAATAAAATTCTTAGGGATTTTAATTTTTTAATAATGAGAAAAATTTTTTTATGACAGGAGCCATAATCTTTTCAAGATACTCTTCAGAAAGATTGCCTGGCAAAGCCTTGTTGGATATATCTGGTAGATGCTTATTGGGTAGAGTTATTGATAGAACAAAAGAAATAAAAGGTATAAAAAAAATCATTGTTGCAACTTCTAAGCATAAAAGTGATGATCAAATTGAGGCATTTGTTCAAAAAGAAGGCGTAGATATTTTTAGGGGAAGCCTAAATAATGTTGCCAAAAGAGCTCTTGAGGTATGTCATGAACATAAATTAGATAGGTTTGTAAGAATATGTGGAGATAGGCCTTTTTTTAGCCCAAATTTAATAACTAGCATTCTAAAAAATAAGGATAATTTAGAATACGATATTGTAACAACCACTTTTCCAAGAACTTACCCGCCAGGACTTACCTGTGAAATAGTTAAATCAGCAATACTGACGCAATACATCAACTTGATTAACAATAGAAACGATGACAAAGAGCATGTTACAAGTTATTTTTATAGAAATGCAAAAGAATTTTCTATTAAAAATATAGATTCCATGCATGACATTAGTTTTGATGGTATCAATTTATGCGTTGATAACAAAGATGATCTTAATAGAGCAATCTGGATTGCAAATCAAATCAATAAAAAAGCTTTATCTTATGATAATATACCCAAAATTATTGCTCTAGCTCAACAATGGCATAAGCTACCACATCAAAAATAAGGAATTTATGGTTATTTTAGGTATACATGATGGACATAATGCAAGCGCATCACTAATTGTTGATGGAGAGCTGGTCTGTGCGCTTGGCGAAGAGAGACTGTCAAGAGATAAACATCAATATGGATTTCCATCAAGAGCAATTAATGCTGTTTTGGACTCTGCAAATATTAAAATCAATGATGTTCATCGCATCGCAATGTCAACTGCAACACTGCCTCCAGCATATTTTTATACATCAAGAAATTCTACATTAACAATTGATGACTATTGGAAAGAACAAAAAGAGTATTGGTATCCAAAATTAATTGAAAATAAAGATCCAAAATATCTTGAAATATTTGCTGATAAGATAGATAAGAAAAATTTTCCTTATGATGAAACTTTAATAAAGCATGAGTTAGATCATGAGGGTATGTGGAAAGCTAGACTTGATCATCTATGCAGGACTTTGAAAGTTGATGAAAGTATTGTTTCCGTTCATGATCATCATAAAAGTCATGCTTATTATGCTTATATAACTGATCCTAATAGAGATGAACCAATGCTTGTCTATACTATGGATGGAGGTGGAGATAATGCAAATGGGACTGTTTCAATAGGTCTGCCTGGTGAGCCACTTAAAGAAATTTCCAGATCATCTAATTGTAATATAGGCAGAATGTATCGGTATGCAACCTTATTGCTTGGCATGAGGCCGGCTGATCATGAGTATAAGCTTATGGGGTTGGCAGCATATAATAGTGAAAAGTATGGGAAGAATGCTTATGATATTTATGCTGAAACATTGCAGGTTGATGGACTAGGTTTCAAATACAAAAAAGAGATTCAAGACCATTTTTGGTACTTTAAAGATAAGCTAGAAGGTCAAAGATTTGATGCAATTGCATATGGAATACAAAGAAGATGCGAGGAATTGTTAACAGAGTGGATTTCAAATGGAATCAGTGAAACAGGTATTGGAAACATAGCAATGTCTGGTGGAGTAGCTCAAAATATAAAAGCAAATAAGCTTATTGGTGAGCTAGATGGTTTGACTCATTTATTTGTTCCTCCTGGACCTGGAGATGAATCTATTTCTATCGGCGCTGCTTATATTGAATTAATTAATCAGGGTAAATCTCTCAGTAGCATAAAATCACCATCACATGGATATTTTGGCCCTAGTTTTTCAGAAAATGATGTAAAAAAAGCAATTGAACAAAATATAAAACCAGAGTTCAATTGGACAGTAGCAAAAGTAACTTCTGATGATGTGGCTCAATTATTAGCTGATGGGGATGTTGTAGCAAGATTTGGTATTGAATCGATGGAATTTGGTGCTAGAGCACTTGGGAATAGGTCAATAATTGCAGATCCAAGAAGACCAGATGTTATTCATCATATCAATAAACTTGTCAAAATGCGTGATTTTTGGATGCCGTTTGCTCCAAGCATTCTCGCTGAAAGAGAAAATGATTATATGATAAATCCAAAAGGAATCGATACAAGATTTATGGCTATAGGATGTGACTCTACTGATTTAGCTAAAGATCATTTGCCAGCAGGCCTTCATCCTTTTGATAAGTCAGCAAGACCACAGGTAGTCCATCAGAAAGATAATCCTGGTTATCATGAGTTAATAAAGGCATTTGAAAGTCTCACTGGCGTTGGTGCAGTAATGAACACCTCATTTAATATACATGGAGAGCCGATAGTAGGAACACCTGATCAGGCAATAGATACTTTTAAAAGATGTGGCTTACATCATTTGCTTATCGGGAATTGGCTTATTAGTAAAGAAAAATAATATATATTATTATCTTACTTAAGGGAGAGAATTATGTTATTCATAGCAGAGATAGGCTTGAACCACAATGGTAATCTTGATTTATGTGATGAACTAATACGCCAAGCAAAGTGGGCTGGAGCTGATATTGCAAAATTTCAACTTGGTTGGAGAGATAAGCCTGATGAAATTAATCATATTGATCGAAAACGTTTAGAACACCTAATTGAAACATGTAATTATTATGATATAGAGTTCATGACCTCTATATTTCATGAGGAGGCTTTAGATTTAACAAGAGGTCTTGAATTGAAAAGATATAAAATTGCAAGCAGAACTCTCATAGATAATCCTCAGCTAGTAAAAGATATTCTTGATTTAAATAAACAAACTTTTATATCCCTTGGAATGTGGGAAAGTAAGGAGCTTCCGTTTCCCGAGTACAATAATGTTGATTATTTATGGTGCAAATCTATGTATCCAACCACTCCATGGGATCTTAAAAATATGCCAAAGGATTTTACTAAGTTAAAAATTGATGGATTTTCAGATCATAGTATTGGGATTGAAATCCCCCTAACAGCCATTGCTAGAGGAGCAACAATAATTGAAAAGCATTTTACTTTAGATAAGTCGGATACCACTATAAGAGATCATTCCTTGAGTTTAACTCCAGATGAATACAGATTAATGGTTCAACTAGGCAGAAATATCGCAAAGAATAATTTAATTGGTGTGTAACATATCTCTAAATTTTCTTATATTTGTTAAGTGTAGATAAATAATATGCATAAATTTAATTTAAATTCCTCATTAAAAAATAAATTAGTAATACTTTTATATCATGGTGTAACTGAAGATGAAAATACAGGCATTATTAATTATCAAGGAAAGCACATAAATCATATTGAATTTGAAAAACAAATTAATTTCGTATCAAAAAATTGTTCTTTAATCAGTATCGATGACTGGCTTCAAATTAAAAAAAGTGATTCAGAAGTACCTCCTTATCCTACAATTATTTCTTTTGATGATGGATTTAAGAATAATCTTTCTGTAGCTGCACCAATTTTAAAAAAATACTCTGCACCTTGTATATTTTATATTTCGAGCGGAATGATTGATTCTAAAAAAATGTTTTGGGTCGATATTGTGGAGACATGTATTGATTCAACTTCAAAAGCTTCTATAACCTTGAATTTAGATCAAAAAATCACATATAACTTAATTTCTCATGAGGACAAGGTTAGAGCTTTATTAGATATCAAAAAATATTGCAAATTAAGCAAGAATAGCCAAAAGAATGATGTTATAAATGAATTAATTGAAGCAACTGAAATAAATCCAGATAAAAAATCTCACGTCAACTATCAAACATTAAATTGGGATGAGGTTAGACAATTAAATTCAAACCAACTTTTTACAATTGGAGGTCATACTCACACACATACCATCTTGTCATCCTTAGAAAAAGATGACTTGGAATATGAAATCAAACATTGTCTAAAAAAGATAGCTAAAGAATTAGATCAAGATATCTTACATTTTTCATATCCAGAAGGACAAGCTCATCACTATAACGATGAAGTAATAAGAATTCTTAAAGAAAATGGGATTATTTGTTGTCCATCTGCTGTTAATGGTGTTAATGACTATTCAGAGGATTTCTTTCATTTTAAAAGAGTTATGGTAGGCTTTGAAAATACTCCATTTCCACATCAAATCTCATAAATAATATATTATGATAAAAACTAACATATATTAATCAATTTATAAGATGAGTTCTAAATCACCATTAGTAACAATATACATACCCTGTAAAGATTATGGAAATTTTTTGAAACAAGCCGTAGATAGTGTTGTTAGGCAGGCATATGAAAATTGGGAGTTAATAATAATTGATGAAGGATCAACCGACAGCACTGCAAAAATTGCAAGTCAAATGCAAAAAAAATATCCAAATAAGATTAATATAATTACTCATAAAGAACCACTTGGCCTGCAAAAATTAGCAAATAAAGTTCTAAGCATTGCAAATGGTAAATATATGATGCGACTAGATGCAGATGACTGGTTGGATGAGTCGGCTATTTTTTTACTGGTAAATAAAATCGAGGCTTCTGATAAAGCTGGATTGGTTTATGGTAATTACTATTATACCAATCCTAATGGAAGTATTTTAGATGTGGAATTTAAAAATAGACTCCGTGATGATGATATTGTTAGTCAGTTACCTCCTCATGGAGCATGCACCATGTTTAGAACAAGAGCGCTAAAGAATGTTGGAGGTTATTCAGAAGATGTAAATGCCCAAGATGGCTGGGATCTTTGGTATAAGCTTGCAGAAAGAATAGGCGCTATCAATATTCAAACTCCAGTATTTTATTATCGTCAGCACGGTAAGTCTATGAGTAGAGATAATGATCGTCTCCTTCAAGCTAGGTCAAAAATTTTTGAGCAAATAAGCAGTAAATTAGAAGGAGATTACAAACCCTCAACTTTAGCAGTTATCCCAGTAAAAGAGTCATTCCCAGACTTCGAAGGAGTACCATACCAACAAATAAATGGAGTATCTATTCTTGAGATAGCTATTAATAATGCACTTAGTTCAAAAAAAATTGATAATCTTGTAGTGTCATCTGAAAGTCAGAGTGTTTTAGATTTTTCTAAAAAGCTAGAAGATGAAGACAGAGTCCCATCTCATATACGCCTTTTAAGAGAAAGTGATGAAAAAACACAAGGTGTTCCAATAAGAGATTTTATGTTTATTGCAGGTAACAAGTATGCTGAAATGAATAATTTTTATCCGGATATAATAATGTTTCTAAGTCTGCATGCAATAAATCGAAAAAGTGAACACATTGATAATGCATTAAATGTTTTGAGAATAACGGAGAGTGATAGTGTTGTTTCCGTTCAAGAGGAAACAGAACCAATGTTTAATTTTGGAAAAAATGGTTTAGAGATAATTAATAGGGGTAGATTCCAAGACTTAACATTTGATAAAGAAAGGTTATACAGATTTAATGGTTCTATTATTGCAACATGGTATGAAGTACTAAAGGCAGATGCACTCTTTGGTGAAAAAATTGCACATATTGAAATGTCAAATCTGGATAGCCTACAAATTAAGACAGCTTCAATGTTGAATTATTTTAAAAATCTAAAATCAAAATGAAAACAATACTGATCTTACCTAAAAATAATTTTTCATTTTGAATAATCATAACGATTTAATATTAGCTATATCAAACATTCATGAAAATGAGTTATTACATGTTTTCTTAATACCCAATCAGACAGCTTTGATTGTAACTAGATTAATTATTAGTAATCTGGATTTGAAAGAAACAGATTTTTTATTAATACCACTAAGAAAGACTGATACATCATTAATTAACGGAGAATCTTTAATTTTTAAAGAATCTTTTTTTTCAAAAGCCTTAATAAAATTGCTTAACTTGAAACTCTTTTCAAATAAAATTTTGAAGAGACTTCATAAGATTAACAGACCGTTTATTTTGTATGCATCTTGGGCACATTTTGAATCATTGTACACTCCATCTGTAGAACAGATTCTATTTTCTAACCTATGCAGAGGCCATTTTTATATCGAGGAAGGTCAATTAACCCATAGATATACTCTACCATATGCAAGCAAAACAGAAGCTAAACAGATAACAACTTATGCCATGGATTCAAAATTTATTTTTAGAGATGATGCAATTGGTTACATAGGATTATTACAAGATGCATTTCCAGGAATTCCTCATAATAAAAAATATATTATGAAAAATTTTGATGATCTTAAAAAATTTTATAAACCAAGACTAAAAGGTATTAAAAATATTGCTCTTACATGCGCTGAAAGAAGATTAAAAAATGATCAATGGAAAGCCATGATTAAAACACTTATTGATAATATGCCTAATGGAGGTGTTATTAAACTTCATCCTAGCTTTGCTTCAGATAAAATAAAAAGAAATAAGATTAAGTCAATAATTAAAAGTTTTAATAATAATCTCATAAAAATTTGTCCAGATGATGTAATTATTGAAATTGAAATGCTCTACGAAGAAAAAATTCTAGTGGGATCTTTAACTTCATTAAGTAAATATGCTGAGTCATTTGGATCAAAGTTTATAAATGTAGATTTATATTAGATATACTTTCCATTATGTACAAAATTAAGATTGATCGCGCTTCGATACAAAATTTTTTTCTATATTTTTATTTCTTTTCAATTTACTTTGAAAACTTTAATCCAACAGGTTATTTCTCTATTTCAAAATTAGCTGGAGTTATTTATATTATGTCAGCTTTTTTGAGTATAAAAGTTTTCTCATCATTAAACAGGCAACAACTTTATTTTTATTGGCCAATAATATTATTTTTTATTTATCTTACTTTAATAAGCTTGTTTAATATGAATGACTATTCAAATAGGTTTATAGATATGGCTTTTATACAAAATATTCTTATCTTCATGATTTTAATCAATCATGTAAGAAAGGATTCTCTTGTTCTAGAGAAGGGGATGTTTGCTTTGGCAATAGGAGCTATCAGTGTTGCTTTTCTTTTATTGCTTGGGGTCGGCGCAAATGAGGCTACCACTGAATCAGTTGGTGGCGAAGTCATGATAAGAAGAACATTTTTTAATGCTGGCCCAAATGAGCTTGCTTTAAAACTATCAGCTGGTTTAGTTGTTGTGGTTTCAATAATATACGAAAACACTTTAGCTATAAGAAAATTAACTAAGCTAATATTGATATTTTCAATTCCTCTTTTAATACTTGGTATATTAGGAACTGCATCAAGGACAGCATTTTTAATATTACCTGCCTGTGGTATTGCTTGGCTTGGTTACAAATTACTAGCTTCGGACAAAAAATTTTACGCTTTATTATTAGGTTTGTTTACTTTTTTAATAGTTTTTATACCCTTGGTCTATTTAGCGTTAATGTTAGATGAGTTTAGATTCTTAGCCGAAAGGCTAGCGAATACAGGAGGCATATCTGATAACAGCGAAACCGGTAGAATAACTCTCTGGATAGGTTTTTTTACATTAATTTTTGAAAATTTATTTTTTGGAAATGGATATTCTGGATTTGACTTAATTACATATGAATTTTTTGGCTTCATAGAAAGTCCACATAATGTTTTACTTGAAACTATTTTGTACACAGGAATGATTGGATTTTTTTTATATATCTTATTTTTGGGTAGAATATTTTCTGCTTCATATAAGCTGTTTAAGTATAAAAATAGAATTTTACCAACCATTATAATTCCAATAGCTTTAGCTTTTATTATGATTCTTCAAGGATTAAATGAAAAAGTTTGCTGGATAATACTCGCATACATTATCGGAACATACATGAATAGTTTTAATAAGTTTAATACATTGAAAATAAAAAAATGAAGATATTAATAGTTATTGATAGTCTGGCAAGTGGAGGTGCTCAAAAACTAAAATATCATCTAAGCAAAGGCCTTCTTGATAAAAAATTTGATGTAGAACTTTTTATATACGACTCAAACTATCCTTTTTATGAAAAAAAGTTTATGGATGCTGGCATCAAAATTAATATCAGTGAAAGGCAATCCAAAGGATTTTCTTTAAATGTTATAAGAGATCTTAGATCTTTAATTAAAAGCTCAAAATTTGATTTTGTTATTAGTTCACTTCATGCTCCGAGTATATATGCTGCTATGGCTACTTTTGGGATATCTAAAACCAAATTAATTGTATGCGAAGAAAGCTCATCGCTAGCAAAGATATCTTTCTTAAAAAAATATTTGTTCTACTTTTCAACATTAATAGCAGACTTTTTTGTGGTGAATAGTTTTCATGAAAAAGAATTAGTAAAAAAATTACCTGGGAGATATAAAAAAACGAAGGTTATTTGTAATGGTTTTAATGTTGATTCAATAAAATTCAGACCAAAAAAAGTTTTCCAGTATAAAGAGCTAAAAAAAATACTTGTAATTGGTAGAGTGGCGTATCCAAAAAATGGATTAAATTTTTTAAAATCCTTATCTCTGTTTGAATCACGTAATGGATGGATACCCGAAATAACTTGGATTGGCAGAAAAGACACGGATGAAAGGTCATCTAAGGATCATTTATCTATAAAAATGCAAAATGATATGGATTTGTTTTTAGATAAAAATAAACAAATTAAACAAAAATGGACTTGGTTAGAACATGTTGATGACATATATAAATACTATGAGAATAATGATGTTATTGTTATTCCAAGTATTTATGAGGGACTCCCAATGGTTTTGTGTGAAGCAATGCTTTCTGGTTGTTTTGTTATAGCTTCATCAGTATGCGATCATCCAAAAATCATTGGAGATAACGAAAGAGGTATTCTATGTGATCCATTATCCCCAGAGTCAATTTGTATAGCTCTTGAAAAATTTCACGAACTTAATTCAGAAAAAAAATTATTAGTTACTGAAAAAGCAAGAAGATATGCAGTTGATAATTTTGACTTAAACCTAATGATAAGAAAATATGAAACCTTGTTAAGAGTTAATAATCTATAATCATGTTATGAAAAAAGCAAAAATTGGTTTAATTCTTGATGACAAACTGCAATCTTGGAACATCAAAGATTTGATTGAAAAATCTTTAGAATCAAATGTTTATGAAATTTCTTGTATCATCGTTCAAAAAAATATCTCTATAAGTAACAGTAGTTTTATAAAAAAAATTAATGAATATTTTTTTAAGTTTATCTCGTTTTTTGAAAGAAAATTTGTTCAAAGGTATATCGATGTTAGTACATTTTTTAAAAAACATTCTATTGATTCATTTGGAATAAAAATAATTGAAGTTAGTCCTATCGTTTCGAAGAGTGGATTTATTTATAGATATAACGAAGAAGATCTTAACAAGATAAAAGAAGAAGATCTTGATATTTTAATTAGAGGCGGTTCAGGGATTCTACGAGGTGATATCTTAAATCTATGCAGAGGTGGAATAATTTCATTTCATCATGGAGATAATGAAGTAAATAGAGGCACACCACCAGGATTTTGGGAAGTTTATAATCGAGAAAAAACTACCGGATTTATAATACAAATATTAAATGAAGAATTAGATGCTGGAACGGTCCTGTTCAAAGGGAAAATACCCACCAGTTTTTTTTATACATTAAATATGGTCAGATTGTATTTGAAAGCAAATATATTTATGCATATTGTTTTAGAAAAAATTTTTGAAAATAAAAAGATTAATACTTATCCAAAAAAACCTTATGATAAGCCTTTATACCTTATCCCATCTTTAAAACATCAACTAATTTATTTATTTAAAACTTGCTTGTATTTATTAAAGAAAATTGTGCGAAGGCTACAAAGAAAAAAATTATTATGGAATGTTGCCTATCAATATGTTGATGATTGGAAAGATGTTTCATTAAGAAAATCTAAAATTATTCCTAATCCCAAAAATAGCTTCATAGCAGATCCTTTTCTTTTTAGATTCGAGGAAAAAGATTTTTGTTTTGTTGAAGAATATGACTTTAAATCTAACAAAGGACATATATCGGCTTATGAATTTTTAAATCAAGAAGAAAGTTTTTTAGGTACTGTTATCAAGGAAGATTTTCATATGTCATATCCAAATGTTTTTAAACATAACGGAGACATATATATGATTCCTGAAACATCTGCTGCAAAAGAGATCAGGCTTTATATATGCGATGAATTTCCCATGAAATGGAGGTATAAAAAAACATTGATTTCAAATGTTTCAGCAGTCGACTCAAACATATTTTACCTAAATAACTATTGGTGGTTACTTACCAATATTGACTCTTCAAATTCTGGAGATCACTGTTCAGAACTACATGCATTTTACTCTGAAGACCTATTCACAAACGAATGGAAACCACATCTAAAAAATCCTTTAGTTTTTGATCCACTTCGTGCAAGAAATGCTGGAATGATTTTTGAAGATGGAAATATTTACAGATCTTATCAAATTCAGGGTTGGGATAAGTATGGAGAGGGCTTTGGCATCGCAAAAATTCTTACTCTTGATAAAGAAAATTTTAAAGAAAAAGTAGAGTTTGAAGTATCACCAGATTATTTTAAAAATTCTATTGGCACTCATACATATAATTTTAAAAATGGAATTATGGTCACTGATTTCTTATCTATTAAAAATAAATAAATTAGTACTATTTATAGTGTTTGATTTAAAATGAAGACTTAAATGGACTTAAAAGATAAAAAAATTTTTGTAACAGGTGCTGGTGGTTTTATTGGAAGTCATTTATGCTCAAAACTTTTTCAATGTGGGGCAGATGTAACAGCTATGCTCCATTATAGTTCTAGAAGTGATTGGTCTAATCTTGAATTTCTTGAGACAGAAGAAAAAAAGTCATTAAAAATAATTAAGGGTAACGTCGAGGACTCTAGTTTTATGGACTCTCAAACAAAAGGGCATGATATGATCTTTCATCTTGCTGCTTTGATAGGTATTCCATATTCTTATGAAGCACCTCTTAGCTATGTAAAAACAAATATTCAAGGAACAGTAAATGTTCTAGAGTCCGCAAGAAAAAATGACATAGAATTGGTTATTAATACATCAACTTCCGAGACCTATGGCTCAGCAATTTATACACCAATTGACGAACTACATCCATTACAAGGTCAATCCCCTTATTCTGCATCAAAGATTTCTGCTGATAAGCTCGCCGAAAGTTATTACAATTCATTCAAAACACCAGTCATTACAGTGAGACCTTTTAACACATATGGTCCAAGACAGTCTTCAAGGGCTGTAATTCCAACAATAATCTCACAACTGCTTACCGAAGATAAATTAATTCTAGGAGACTTATCTCCTGTGAGAGACTTTACTTATGTGGAAGACACTGCAAATGGATTTATTTGTGCAGCAAACAATCATGAGCATATCGGCGAAGTAATAAATTTAGGATACGGTAAGGCTTCATCAATAGGAGAGATATCAGAATTAATTATGAAAATAATGGGTATTCATAAAGAAATTATTTCTGAAAATTCAAGAATTAGACCTAAAGATAGTGAGGTTATTCAGTTAATAAGTAATAACAATAAAGCAAAAGAATTAATAAAATGGGAACCGAACACTGATCTAGAACATGGTTTAGAAAAGACAATTGAATTTATATCTGCTAATTTGGATATTTTTAGAACCAATTTATTTAATATCTAGTATGCAAGCTTTAATCTTAGCTGGCGGAAAGGGTACAAGGTTAAGACCATATACTGCAAATCTGCCTAAACCACTAATGCCAATAGGTGACGTGCCGATTTTAGAAATATTAGTAAAACAACTTGAATCAGCAGGGGTTACTTCAATCATTATGGCAGTAGGATATTTGAGTCATATGATTGAAGCATATTTTAAAGACGGTAGTGATTTTGGTGTATCAATCAAATATTCGCATGAAAAAAAACCACTAGGAACGGCTGGACCAATCAGTTTGGTTTTGGATTATCTAGAGGACAATTTTTTAATACTTAACGGAGACTTACTAACCACCCTAGATTTTCAAAATTTATATAAAGCTCATATTAATAATAAAGCTGCTGCAACTATTTCAACTTTTACTAGAAAAGTTAATATTGACTTTGGTGTACTAGAGTTGAATCAAGATAATCTTCTTAATAATTATATTGAAAAACCTACATATGAATATAAGGTAAGTATGGGTATTAATGTTTTTAATAAAAATGCTATTAAAGAATATATAAATAAAGATGAGTATTTAGACATTCCTTCTTTAATGATGTCACTAACAAAAGATGATAAAAAAGTTTTTTGCTTCCAAGAAGAATGCAAATGGTTAGATATTGGAAGAGTGGACGATTATCAAGAAGCAATTAAAGTTTTCTCAAAAAATAAAGAAGAATTCCTTCTAAATTTATGAGAGCAATTGTAACTGGAGCAGGAGGATTTTTAGGAAATCATCTTAAGAGTTTTTTATATAAAAAAAATATAGAAGTATTTAATATTGGTACAAAGAAACAATCTCATTCACATTTCATAGAATTAAAAGATTTTACTGATATCAGTTTTTTTAGAAATACCATATTATCAATCAAGCCTGATTTTATCTTTCATTTAGCAGGAACTGCAGATTCCAAAGATACTTGCAAATCTTTTGAGGTAAATACCACTTTTTGTTCATCGATTTTAGAGGCATTGAAGTCTGATTATAATATTAGTAAAACCAAGATTCTAATTGTAGGTTCTGCTTCAGAGTATGGACTAGTTTCTGAAGATAAATTGCCATTAAAAGAGGACTTTAATGGGCAACCTATTTCTGATTATGGTATTTCGAAACTTCAACAAACTCAATACGCACTTGAATCTCAAAAAGATTTACGCAATCTTGTGGTAGTAAGACCATTCAATATAATAGGTCCAGATATGCCGACACACTTGGCTATTGGTAGTTTTCAAGATCAAATAAAATCTTTTGAAAGCCGTGGCACGATACGAACTGGAAATCTAGATGTATACAGAGATTTCATTGATGTCAAAGATGTAGTTAACATAATGTTTAGTCTTATAAATAATAACTACAGTTATGGTGAAATTGTTAATATTTGCAGATCTGAACCTTTCTCACTTAGAAAGATTGTTGAGTTTATGATCAGACATTCTAAAAAAGATATTACTTTACAGGAAGATCTGTCTAGACATAAAAAAAATGATGCTAAAACTCATTTTGGATGCAACAAAAAACTATTTAGTATCCTAGGCAAATATCAATTTAGAAAAATAGATGATACATTGAGGAGCTTGATTTGAACTCACATATACTTATTCCTTAAGAAACTGAAAAAGATTATAAAAATAATTTGACTTATTTTATGCCAAAAAAGAAATTACTTATTGTTGGGTCCTTTCCTTTTACAAGGAAAGATTTTAAAGAGAATATTTTTTTTGGAGGCATATTAAGCTCTTGTAAAAATATTATAAACTCTTCAGCATTTAAAAAGTATGAACTAATTTTAATAGACTCTACTCAAATTTCTAATCCAATACCTTCTTTTTTTCAGAGATTAATTAAGGCTATAAAAAGAATTTTTTTATTAGTGTATAAATTAATATCATGCAGGCCAGATGCTGCATTGATATTTGCTTCGGATGGGGCAAGCGCATTAGAAAAAGGACTAATGATTGTTTTATGTAGAATTTTTCAAACAAAAGCCATAATTTTTCCGAGGGCAGGAAAGTTAATTCAACAAACAGACAGAAATATTATATTTAGACTGATTATAAAATTTATGTTTAAACAGGCATCTTTATTTTTGTGTCAGGGTCCAAAATGGAAAGATTATGCTCTAAAAAATTTGCAGGTTGAATCATCCAGAGTATCTATAATTAATAATTGGACTGCATCTGAAAGTCTTTTAAAAATTGGTTCTGATAGGCAATTCAATATCACAGATTCTCCAAGAATACTTTTTGTTGGATGGCTCGAAGATTTTAAGGGTGTTTTTGAATTATTGAGCGCAACAAAAAAAATCTTGGATAATAAACCAAATTTAATTATGACTTATGTTGGAGATGGCTCAGCAATGAAAAAAATTAAACAAACTGTTGATGATAATAAATTGCAAGACAGTATTAAGTGTTTGGGCTGGAAAAGCGGTCAAGAACTAAATGATTGTTATAGGGATAACAATATTTTTATTCTTCCTTCTTGGTCAGAAGGATTGCCAAATGCTGTAATTGAAGCAATGTCGGCAGGATTAACTGTCATAACCACCAAAGTAGGCACAATACCGGAGGTATTTACGCATAATGAAAATTTAATTTTAATTGATCCAAAAAGTGAGGAACAAATTTTTAATTCAATCAAGAATATAATTGATGATAATAATCTTAGAATAAGGCTTGCCAAAAATGGGCATATTTTTGCAAAGCAACACTTCTCATCTGAGAAGGTATTATCAAATCTTAGCCAGACCATTGAAGAAATCATTACAAAAAAATGATATATTTCCCATTAATTAAATGATTTGATAAAAATGGTAAAGAATTCAGATATTTTTAATAATAAAACTTTGTTAATTACTGGTGGTACTGGTTCTTTTGGTAATGCTGTTGCAAAGAAATTCTTAGACTCAAGTATTAGAGAGATAAGAATTTTAAGCAGAGATGAAAAGAAGCAAGATGACATGCGTAAAAAGTATAAAAATAATAAATTAAAGTTTTATATCGGCGATGTAAGAGATTACAGTTCAGTTAATAATGCAATGAGCGGAGTGGATTATATCTTTCATTCAGCTGCTCTAAAACAAGTTCCTTCATGTGAATTTCATCCAATGGAAGCTGTAAAAACTAATATAATCGGCACAGATAATGTTCTTGAGGCAGCCATCCAAAACAAAGTAAAAAAAGTCATTTGTTTGAGCACAGATAAAGCAGTTTATCCAATTAATGCTATGGGTATTTCAAAGGCATTGATGGAAAAGGTTATAGTTGCAAAATCAAGGAATAGCGATTCTACAATTATTTGTGGTACTCGCTATGGAAATGTCATGGCCTCAAGAGGCTCAGTAATCCCATTATTCACTAATCAAATAATAACTGGCAGACCAATTACAGCAACTAATCTAGAAATGACGAGATTTATGATGACTCTTGAAGAGGCAGTTGAGTTGGTACTTTTTGCATTTTCAAATGGAAAACCTGGCGATATCTTTGTGCAAAAATCACCAGCAGCAACTATCAAGGTTCTTGCGGAAGCTTTAACTTCTATGTTAAACAAGCCCGATCATGAAATAAAAATTATTGGCACTAGGCATGGCGAAAAAAAATACGAAGTTTTATTAAGTAAAGAAGAAATGGCACAAGCAGAGGATTTGGGAGGTTATTATAGGGTACCGCCTGATTTGAGAGATCTAAACTATGGCAAATATCTTGATAAAGGTGAAATGAAATTTGATGATTCTGATGAATATAATTCACATAACACAGAAAGATTAAATGTATCTGCAATGAAAAAATTGCTTGCAAAATTAGATACTCTTGTAGAAATTCAAAAGGGTAATCTTGCTGCAATTTTTGAAGAATAGATGAATATTCTTATTACTGGTAGCAAAGGATTTATTGGAAAGAACCTTAAGTCTCATTTAGTTCAAAATTTAGATTACATAATTCATGAATATAACAGAGGGGACTCAATAGAATTACTCAAAGAAAAAATTTCTATTTCTGACATAATTTTTCATCTGGCAGGAGAAAACAGAACTGAAAATGAATTAAATTTTGAGAAAAATAATTATGAATTGGCAAAAGAGATTTCTAATTTTTTAAAATTAAATACAGATAGTCATAAACACTTAATTTTTTCATCAACCACGCAAATCAAGCTTGATAATCCATACGGTAAAAGTAAACTAAAAGCCGAAAATGAGTTTCTTTCTATTTGTGAAAAAAATTCAAATCATAAAGTTTCTATCTTTAGATTTCCGGGAGTATTCGGTAAATGGTGTAAACCTAATTATAATTCTGTTGTTGCAACTTTTTGCCATTCTATTGCAAATAATGAACCAATAACTATTCATGATGCTGATAAAAAACTTGATCTAGTCTATATAGATGATGTTATCAATCAGCTTATTAATGAAATGCATCAAAAGGCATCAAAAAATATTTTTAAAGATGTTAAGTCTGTTTATAAAATATCTATAGGAGAACTTGCTAAAAAAATAGAATATTTTGCCAATTCAAGAGAGAATTTATTTATTGAAAATGTTGCAAATGGAATTGATAAAGCTCTTTACTCTACATTTATAAGCTACATACCAAATCATAAGTTTATGTATGATCTTAAATCAAACAAAGATGAGCGAGGAGTTTTTGTAGAATACTTAAAAAATCATCAAGTAGGTCAATTTTCTTATCTTACATCGAAACCTGGTGTTATAAGAGGCAATCATTTTCATCATACGAAAATTGAAAAATTTTTAGTAATTAAGGGCAAGGCCTCTTTTAAATTTATTTCTTTAGATTCTAAGGAAAATTTTGAGATTAAAACTTCAGAAGATAAGCCACAAATAGTTGAAAGTATTCCGGGTTGGGCTCATTATATAAAAAATATTGGTGAAGAAGATATGATAGTTATTTTATGGGCTAATGAAATTTTTGACGAAGCAAATCCCGATACATATTCTTATGAGGTAGAAAATGGATAAACTTAAAGTGATGACGGTTGTTGGAACACGCCCTGAAATAATTCGTCTATCTAGAGTTATTGTAGAATTGGATAAAAATTGTGACCATATACTTGTTCATACAGGCCAAAATTATGATTATGAGTTAAATGAAGTATTTTTTGAGAATTTAGAAATAAGAAAACCCGATTTCTTTTTGGAGTCAGCAGGATCATCAAGCTCAGAAACTATAGGAAATGTAATTATTGAATCGGAAAAACTTCTCAAAAAAGTTAAGCCCGATGCTTTTCTAATTCTAGGTGATACAAATAGTTGTATGTCTATTTTGGCTGCTAAACGTCAAAAGATTCCCACATTTCATATGGAAGCAGGCAATAGATGTTTTGATATGAGAGTTCCTGAAGAAATAAATAGAAAAATTGTGGATCACATTGCAGATATAAATCTAACCTATAGCTCAATTGCAAGAGAGTATCTTTTAAGAGAGGGGATTGCTCCAGATTTTGTTATAAAAACTGGCAGCCCTATGAGAGAGGTTTTGGAGCATTTTAAAGAAAAAATCCTGAATTGTGATGTTCTAAAAAAATTAAATTTAGAAGAAAATAAATTTTTTCTTGTCAGCTCTCATAGAGAAGAAAATATAGATGACGAAGATAATTTTATGAAATTTGTTAATTTACTTAACTCTTTAGATCAAAAATATCACTTACCAATTGTGGTTTCCACTCACCCAAGAACAAGAAAGCAATTTGAAAATCATAAAATTAAACTATCTAAAAATATCAATTTATTAAAACCTATGGGCTTCTTTGAATATAACAAATTACAAATATCAGCAAAAACAGTTCTATCAGATAGCGGCACAATAAGCGAAGAGTCATCTATATTAAACTTTAAGGCAGTAAATATAAGAGATGCTCATGAAAGGCCAGAAGCAATGGAAGAGGCTTCAGTTATGATGGTTGGCTATGATTTGGATAGAATAATGCAAGCACTTGAAATATTAGAAGATCAATTAGTTGGAGATCAAAGGAATTTAAAATTGGTTGATGACTATGAAGCTCTTAATGTGTCTCAAAAAGTAGTTAGAATAATTCATAGTTATACTAACTATGTAAATCATAAAGTCTGGCATAAAAAATAGTTCTTTACTACTATGAGAGTCTTAGTTATTACCAGATATTTTTGGCCAGAAGATGGAGTTGCTGAGGAACCATTAATGTTGAAACATTATGTTAATTGGCATATAGATAAAGGTCATGATGTGGAAGTTGTTACCGGAGCTCAAGTGGGTCATTCAGTCCAGTGGAATAATGAATTTAATGGAGATTTAATTGTAGATCACTTTGTAACAAGAATTGACAGAGAAACTGGTTTTTTAAAAAGAATAATTAATAGCTTTATACTTCTTCTATTATCAATCAAAGCAATTGTTTTTAAAAAAAAATATGATTTAGTCTATGTTTTTAGTGGGCCGCCATTAATTTCACTAATTATATGCATACTTAACAAAATCTTACTAAAAAAATCTAAGATAGTTTTTCTTATTCAAGACAATAATGTATTTCGAATTTCAAATAATGTACTTAGAAAGCTATGGAAAGCATATATAAAATTTACAATCATACTTTCTGATGTTGTTTTAGTTTTATCAGAACCCATGAAAGACGAAGTTCTTAGATATTTCAATAAGGAAAAGGCTCGCAAGAATTCTCCTAAAATAAAAATACTTTTAAATTTCTGTGCTGATCTCAACAAAGATCAATTCAAGACTAATGCAGAAAAATCTATTGATATTATTTATGCAGGAAATCATGGACCAGGACAAGATCTTACTAAGTTTGTAGACATAATTTCACATATTAATGAAAGTCATAGACCAAATATTTCTTTTTACGGAGAAGGAGTAGATAAAAAAAATATTATTGAGTATGCAAAAAAACTAGATGTTGGAATTGAATTTAATAATCCTGTATCTAGAAAAGATATTAAGACAATCATTTCTAAATCTAAGTTAGGTTTAGTATGCATATCTAAATCTTTAAGCAGATATGCATTCCCCTCAAAACTCGCTACGTATTTATCTGTTGGTACTAAGGTAATAGTTTGTTCAAACGGTTTTGATCATTTAAATGATTTTATTAAAGACAATGATTTTGGATATTTGTTAGATACTTCAGATATAAAATCTGCTGCAAGTAATTTAAAATATTATTTAGTAAAAGAACAAAAGATTGATTCTGAACTTTATCAAAAAGTTGAAAGTATGTTCGGCAAAAATCAATATTTTGATAAATTGGGAGACATGTTAGAACTCTAAATGAACACTGATATTGCAATTATCGGCGGCTCTGGCTTTATAGGAACAAATTTATCTAATTGTTTAGATGATGATGAAATTAATTACACTATATATGACATTGTTGAACCAAAAAAAAATCAAAACTATAAGTATCTAGATGTAGTAAAGCCAGAAACTTTTGACCAGATCGATGGATCTAAATGTATTATTAATCTCGCTGCAGAGCATAAAGACAACGTTCTGCCTGTTTCAAAATATGATGATGTGAATGTTAGGGGAGCAAAAAATGTTTGTGATGCTGCAACTAAATTTGGCATAAACACAATAATCTTTACTAGTTCTGTGGCTGTATATGGATTTACAGAGCCTAATACTGATGAAAATGGAGATATTAATTATTTTAATGACTATGGGCGAACTAAGTTTTTAGCAGAGGAAATTTATAATGAATGGCTTCAGGAGGATACTAAAAACAGAACTTTAATTATTATCAGACCAACAGTGGTATTCGGAGAAGAAAACAGAGGAAATGTTTATAATTTATTAAACCAAATTTCATCTAATAAATTTTTGATGATAGGAAATGGGAAGAATATAAAATCAATGGCCTACGTTAAAAATGTTGCAGCTTTTATAAAATTTAGTTTAAATTTTAAAAAGGGTAAGCATTTGTATAATTATATTGATAAGCCAGACATTAATATGAGATCTTTAGTATCAATTTCGAGAGATATGATCTTAAATAAAAAAGGGGTAGGAATATCTGTTCCAGGTTTTATTGGAGTAATTGTTGGGAAAGTGTTTGATTTTATTTCGTTAATATTTAATAAAGATTTACCCATAAGCTCTATAAGGATTAAAAAGTTTTTATCAACCTCTCAGTTCTCTTCAGCTACCGAAAGTATTGGCTTTGCACCTCCTTATTCTCTAAAAGAGGGATTAAAAAGAACAATCAAAAATGAGTTTTTTCAAAAAAACAATGAAAATAATTGTAGTTAGCGGGGGTTTTGATCCACTTCATAGCGGTCATATTGAATATTTTGATTCGGCAAAGAAATTAGGAGATCATTTAATAGTAGCTTTAAATAGTGATGAGTGGCTTATAAATAAAAAAGGTAAACCATTTATGTTATTTAAGGAGAGAAAAATATTAATTGAGAATCTCAGAATGGTAGACGAGGTTATTGACTTTGATGATGATGATATAGGAAGCTGTTCTTTGGGTTTGCAAAAAGTAAAGGAGATGTACCCAAATGATGAGATTATTTTTTGCAATGGTGGTGACCGAAATGAAGAAAATATACCTGAGACCAAGGTTTCTGGTATTAGTTTTAAATTTAATGTAGGAGGATCGCACAAAATCAACTCTTCGAGTTGGCTTATAAAAGACTATTTTAATAATTTTGAAGAAAGAGTTTGGGGTAAATTTTATAATCTTTTTAAAGATGATTCTGTAAGAATAAAAGAGTTAGTTGTAAGTTCTAAAAAAGGCTTAAGTTTTCAAAGACATAAATATAGAAATGAAATTTGGTTTGTTAGTAAAGGAAAGTGCAAAGTCAAACATGGAGTAACAGACAATGAAGAGGAATCTGAGGAATTAGTTCTTAGCTGCGAAGAATTATTTCATGTGCCTGCAAATAAATGGCATCAGATTATTAATCCATATGATGAGGATTGCCATATAATCGAAATCCAATATGGAGAGAGAACAATTGAAAATGATATTGAGAGAACTTCTGAATATAGTGCCGAATAAATGATCGAAATAATAAAAAAAAATAATTCCTTACCTTATAAAGATTTCCTGGAGTACTATTATGATGCAATCCATGCTGGACAAAAGAATATTGAGGCGGTGTGTATAAGTTCTTTTAATCACATTACTGAAGAGGTTCAGTCTCGTTACGTAAATTTAAAATATATCAATAACAATGAATGGATTTTTTTTAGTAATTATGAATCTCCCAAATCGATTGATTTTGAAAGTCATCCTCAAATTAGTGCTTTATTTTATTGGCAAAATATTGATGTTCAAGTAAGAATGAAGGCTAGCATATCAAAAACTGATTCAAATTTTAGCGATTTACATTTTAAAAATAGAGATAGAAAGAAAAATGCTCTTGCAATAAGCTCTAATCAGTCAATGAGAATAGGCTCTTATCAAGAAGTAAAAAAGAATTATTTAAAAATTTTTAATTCAAAAAAAGAACTTAAAAGACCAAATCATTGGGGAGGATTCTCTTTCACCCCATATTACTTTGAATTTTGGGAAGGACACAAAAGCAGATTAAATAAAAGGAAAATATATACTTACATAAATAAAAAATGGAAAAAAGATTATTTACAACCATAATATTTAATAGACAAATTTGTTTAATTAATTTTATTTATAGTTTAAAATTCACAAAAAATATGAAAAACGTCTTAACTAATTCCTGTAATGCTCTTTGAGCTCCTAAATGATCACTTCTCTTCTAAATAAATAAAAGGTTTATTATCGCTATTTCAAAAAAAAAGACTCTTCCTATAAATAATAGAATTACTGCCCCTGAAGTAATGCTTATTAATTCGTCTGGAGAAAAAGTAGGTTTAGTTGAGATTGATGTTGCAAAAAATTTGGCTGAAAAAGATGGCCTAGATCTTGTTCAAGTATCTCCACCAAATTCAAATCCAGTAGTATGTAAGATTTTGAACTATGGAAAGCACGTATTTGAAAAGAAGAAAAGTAGTGGATCCTCGAATGCAAAGACTAAAAAAAATACAGTTAAAGAAATTAAATTTAGACCATCAACCGATGTTGCGGATTACAATGTTAAATTAAAAAAGATTAAAAGCTTTATTCTTGGAGGAGATAAGACTAAAATAAGCATCCGGTTTAGAGGTAGAGAGATACTAAACAGTGATCTTGGTTTGGATTTACTTAATAAATTAAGATTAGAGCTAGAAGATATATCTCAAGTAGACCAAGAGCCAGCTTTAGAGGGTAGACAGCTATTAATGATTTTAAGCCCTCTAAAGAAAAAATAAGTATTTTTAAAAAATATAAAATGGGATATAAATTAAAAAAACATTCAGGAGCTTCAAAACGCTTTAAAAAGACAGGAACTTCTGTAAAAAGCAGAAGTGCAAATAGGAATCATATTTTGACTAAGCAATCAACTAAAAGGAAAAGGCATAATAGAGGATTAAAGAAACTTAATGGCAGTGTTTTAAAAATGGCATCTAAATTAATAAAATAATTATGGCAAGAGTTACAAAGTCAGTTACAGCAAAGGCAAGACATAAAAAGGTTATTAAATCTACAAAGGGGCATTATGGTGCAAGAAGTAGGTTATATAAGACAGCTAAGCAGTCAAATATAAAATCACTCCAATATGCATTTAGAGATAGAAAAAATAAAAAGAGAAACTTTAGGTCTTTATGGATAGCACGTATAAATGCAGCCTCAAAAAACTTAAATGTATCTTATTCACTTTTAATTAATGCTATGTCAAAAAAAGACATCAAAATCAATAGAAAAATATTATCTGATATCGCAATTGAAGATCCTTCAACATTTAAAAAAGTTGTTGAAGTTTCTATGAATTAATAAACTTAATAATGTCTTCTTCAAATGACATTAACTCACCAGAATTATTACATGAAATAGGCTCAATTCATCCAATAAGTAATATGAAGTTATACTTATTAGATTTCTTAGTTTCATTAGGTTTTGAAATCATTGATGGTCCAGAAGTTGAATCTGAGGAGTTCAACTTTGATATGCTCAATATAAAAAAATCTCATCCAGCCAGACAAATGCATGACACGTTTTATGTACAAAATAAATCAAGTGTACTAAGAACTCATACTTCTCCAGTTCAAATAAGGGGCATGTTAGATAATAAACCTCCAATTGCATTTGTTTCTGGAGGAAAGGTATATAGAAAAGATGATGATGCAACTCATCTTCCTATGTTTCATCAAATCGAAGGAATTTATGTAGATAAAGATATTGATTTCGCTCAACTAAAAGATTTAATTTATAAGATTATCTATAAATTATTTGGTGAAAATGTTGAATTAAGATTTAGACCTTCTTATTTTCCATTTACAGAACCTTCCGCAGAGGTTGACATACTTTCAGAAGATGGGAAATGGCTAGAAATTTTAGGTTGCGGCATTATCAATCCCGTTGTTCTTGATAATTGTAAAATTGATTCTACAAAATATAGTGGTCTTGCTTTTGGATTGGGTGTTGAGAGAATTGCAATGTTAAAACATGGTATTCAAGATATAAGAGAGATATATAAATCAAATCTAGATTTTTTAACACAATTTAAATGAAGATAGCATATACACATCTTATTAGAAGTTTAAAAGATAAACCTTCAGTGAAGGAGTTGTCTTCAAAGTTATTTCAACTTGGACATGAACATGAAATTGAAAATGATATATTTGATATTGAGATAACTCCTAATAGAGGCGATTGTTTATCTTTGAATGGCATTCTAAGAGAATTAAGTGTATTTTTTGAATTAGAAAATGATTTACAAATTTACAAAAATGATATTCGAGATTTAGACATAAATTTTAAAAATTATTCCATTGATATCTGTCCAAAAATATCATTCTTAAAAGTTGAGATTACTAATCCAATAGAGGATTACAAAAGTTATCTAGAGGGATACTTTAAAGATCTCTCTAACAAGAAAGTAAATTTTTTTACAGATATATCAAACTATCTTTCATATGAATTAGGTCAGCCTGTTCATTGTTATGATTATGACAAAATTGATGGTGAGTTGTCGTTAGAAAAGAATGATAAAAATGTAACTTTTGAAACGCTTTTAGATCAGAAGCTTAATTTAAAATCACAAAATAATGACCATTTATTTTTTATGAATGGAGTTCCAATAAATTTTGCTGGAGTGATTGGTGGTAAAAGTACAGCATGTTCAAAAGAAACTAAAGTTGTCTTAGTTGAAACTGCATTTTTTGAACCTGAGGCAATTATAGGTAAAACAGTTAAGTATGATGTTCAATCAGACGCTGCATATAAATTTGAAAGGGGAGTTGATTATAATTGTCATGATTTAGTTTTGAGAAGATTCATAAAAATAGTTGAAGATCACGTTAATATTTTGAACGCAGAGCTTAAAAGCTTTAATTTTAAAGATATTGCTTCCAAGCAAGTGTCATTTAATTCAGAAAAAGTAGATTCTATAGTTGGGTACACCATCCCTGTTAAGCAAAAAGAAAAATATTTAAGTAAATTAGGTTTTACTCATGAAAGTAACGAAATCAATATTCCTTCTTATAGGACTGATGTCAACCACTTAAATGATATTGCAGAGGAAATCGCAAGAGTTATAGGTTATGACAATATACCTCCAAAAAAATTCGAGATAAAGACCAACAATTATTTAAGCGTGCCAAGTATAGAAAATAAAGTAAAAGCATTCTTTGCTAACAAAGGATTTTGCGAGGTAATAAACTTTCCATTTACTAAAAATCTTAGTGAAAACTCAATATTAGTAGACAATCCATTAGATTCAAATAAACCCTATATGAGAACGGCCTTGAAAGATTCTCTTGTTGAAAACCTTTTATATAATGAAAGAAGGCAGCATGATTCTATAAAAATCTTTGAAATTTCTGAAGTATATTTTTCTGACAAAAGCTCTAAGAAAATTCTTGGCATAATTGGCTCAGGAAGACTTGGTAAAAATTATAGAGACTTTTCTAAAAAAATAGATCTAGATTATTTTCAAGATATATTAAATGAAACTGGCTTAAATAAAAATATAAATATATATGAAATTAGCAGAGATGACCTAGATTCAAAATTAAAAAGCCCAATATTCTATGTTGAAATTGATGTAAGAGATTTTAAGAACGAAATGTTTGAAAACATTATGCATGACGGTGTTTCCCCTAATAATGATTTCAATAAGTACTATGAGATTTCTGAATATCCATCAACTTTCAGAGACATTTCCTTTTCTGTAAAAAATTCATCTAAAATCAGTGAATTAGAAGAAATTTTTAATAATTTTAGTGATGACGATGTTAAAGACGTTTTTATATTTGATTATTTTGAAAATAAGAAAACTTTATCTACAAAAATTGGTTTTAGAATAATTTTTCAATCTCATACAAAAACGTTAACCGATATTGAAGTTGATAATATTATGAAAGGTATTATTAATACTTCATTAAAAATAGAGGATGTTGAAATACCAGGCTTAAAAAGATAATGTCACTTACAAAAAGAAATATAGCAAAAAAAATTTCGAATGAACTTAATAAGCCTACTGGTGAAAGCTTATTGCTAGTAAATAGTTTTGTAAACTTAATCAAATTCAATTCAAAAAAAAATAAAGTAAAAATTAATAAATTTGGTACTTTTGAGTATAAAAAGACACCTGAAAGATTCGGTAGAGATCCAAAAAATCCAAAAAAAGAATATAAAATTAAATCATTTAAGCGATTTGTTTTTAAGTCCGCTTTAGAATTAAAAAAAATTATTAACTGATATAATATTAGATTACAAAATTGGGTATATTATGAAAAAAAACTTTATTTACAGATTATTTGTATTCTCAATAGTCTGCGTGGCATATCAAACATACGCACAGTCACTTAGCTCCATCGAAGGAGTCGAGGGTATTGATAAAGAATTTATAAATAGTTTACCTGTTGCTGTCAGAGGAGATATTTTATCTGAGATGCAAAAATCTAAAGACGATATGTCTGACTCTATTCAAAAAAGACCATCAAGTGAATTACAAAAGTTAAAGATAGTACAGGACTGGGAGAATTTTAAAAAAAGTCAGTATCAAAAAACTAAGTCTGATCGATATGGAATCAAACTTTTCAATACAATGCAGTCTTCGTTTATGCCCCTAAATGAACCAAATTTTGGAAATAACTATATAGTAGACTATGGTGATTTTATCAGTATAGAGATTTTTGGCGCAGCAAAAAACAAAAAGTATAAAGTAGAGGTTGAAAGAGATGGTTCGATAGTGCTTGAAGATATAGGCAAGATTGTTGTTGGTGGTCTAAATTTTGAGCAAGCTACTAGTCTTATCAAAAGCAAATATGAAAGTTCATCATTTGGTGTCAGCGTAATTGTAAACCTTGAAGAGATTAGAGATATTAATATTTTAATAACTGGTGGAGTTGAATTCCCTGGTATTTATACGTTAAGTGGAAATTCTAATGTTCTACAAGCTATAAATGTTGCTGGTGGAATTAAAGAAAACGGAAGTCTCAGAAATATTATTATCAAGAGAAAAGGCAAAGAAAATCTACAAATTGATCTCTATGAGGCTTTGATATTTGGTGATTTAGATAATATACCCTTTTTGATGTCAGGAGACTCCATACATGTTGAACCATCTAAAAATCTAGTCAGGGCTGGTTATGGATTTAATGAAATAGCTGTATTTGAAATGAAGGACGATGAAACCATTCAAGATTTAATTAGATTTTCAGGCGGTCTTGATTTGCAGGCCGGAGATGATTTTTTAAATCTTGTAAGATTTGAGAATGAAGAGTTTAATGTTACAAAAATATACTCAGACCAATTTTCAAATTATAAAATTAAACACCTCGATTCTGTTTATGCTTATAAAGAGCAAATAGGATTTGTTGAGGTAACTGGAGAAGTTAAATATCCAGGTAAATATCCTATTTCATCAAAAGATAGGATCTTAGATATAGTAAATAGGTCTGGTGGTTACAATGATTCTGCATATATATTTGGAGGAAGTCTCTACAGGGACAGCGTTAAGAAATTAGAAAAATCTTTTGCAGAAAAGACATATTCTAATTTAATAACGTTTATAGCAAGCAATCCATCTGCTTTACAAGGCGCATCAACTGGGAGTTCGTTTGCTTATATTCTCGGGGAGCTTAAAGAATTTAATCCTTCAGGAAGAATTATTACAGAATTTGATGAAACATTGCTCAAAGACAATCTTCAAGATAACATTTATTTAACTGATGGAGATAGAATACATATTCCAACTTATGCTCCAAATGTATACATCTTTGGTGAGGTTGGAAATCCTGGCGCCGTTATTTTTAAAGAAAACGTAAGAATGCTAGATTACATAAAACAATCTGGTGGTTTTACACGATACGCATCTCAAAATCATGTTTTTATTGTAAGTCCTAATGGCGAAACTCAAAAAGTTAATATAAATAGGCTTCAAAAATATATTAATCAAGGTTATGAGGTATATCCTGGCTCAGTCATATATGTACCTAGACATGTAGGCAAGGTAGATGGCATAAATCTTTACGCAACTATTGCACCAATTTTCAGCAGTCTTGCTTTATCCATAGCATCATTAAATTCAATAAACGATTAATATTTACAGATTAAATGACTTTGGATATTTTGGATGAAATCTTATAGATTAGTATTGTTTTTATTTTTTGCTTCGTTACTAGCAAACAAAGTTTATTCAACATCTTACAATTCCTTAGGTCAGACAGGCTTAATTAACATTCCAAGCGCAGAAACGCATGCTGAACAATCAATGTATTTTACATTTACAAGACATTCATATAGCAAACTTGGTACGATTACTGTTACGCCTTTTGAATGGCTTGAAGCTAGCTATTTCTATTACAGACCTGATGATCTTCTTTGGGGGTCAACAAAGGGTTTATATCTCGATAAAGGATTTAATATTAAGTTCTCTTATAAACCAGAGTCTATATATCTACCAAGATTTGCACTAGGTCTTGATGATTTTGCTGGCACTGGACAATTTTCAAAAGAATATTTTGCAACGACATATAATTTTAACAATTTTAAATTAACTACTGGGGTTGGTTGGGGTAAATTTGTAGGTGAAAATAGCTTTAGAAATCCACTTTCTTTCTTAAATAATGCCTTTAAGTACCGTGATGTCAATTCTTCAAACTTAGAGCTTGGAGGTAATTTAAGTTATGATTTATGGTTCAGAGGAGAGGCAAATATATTTGGTGGCGTTGAGGTTGATGTACCAAAAATACAAGGTTTAAGTTTCAAGCTAGAATCTAACCCTTTTGATTATTTTTCATTTGGCTGTTGTGGAGGAGGATTATCGCAAGAATCTTATACTGTGAGACAGAATGAATCAGATATTAATTTTGGAATTAGTTATAAGTATAAAAATTTTGGAAATATAGATTTTTCATATATTTCTGGCAATACATGGAATATCAATTTATCTTTAGGATTTTCTTCAAAAAATCCTGTCAGAAAAAAAACAAAATTTAGTCCTAAAATTGACAATACTTTTTATAATCAAAATACAAAAAATGAGTTTTATTTAGATATTCTCGAAAACTTAAATAAAAATAGGCTATATCTTCAAACAGCTTCTTTAAAAGATGATGAGTTACATATCACGATTGATTCAGCTGATCATTTTAATCCAATAATATATTCCTCAAGGGCAGCATATATAACTAAGAAAGTAGCTCAATTTAATGATATTGATTTAGATACTATTAATGTTGGTCACATTAATAGAGGAACTCAAATTAATAATATTTCGTTCAGAGCATCAGATCTTAATCTTGAAGAAAGATTTCCAGATGTTTTGATTAAAAGATATTCACAAACTGAAAACATTGAACCAAAAAGCTATCAAAAACATGAATTTAAACCAAAGGTAAATTTTCCTGTCATTATTAATAGCATTTCTCCTGATGTGAGAACTCATGTAGGTTCGCCGGAGAAGTTTTTATATAGTGGATTGGGAATAAAGCTCACATCAGAAATTCAGTTTAATAGAGAATATGTAATGTATGCCACTATTGGAAAATCATTTGAAGATAATTTTGATGAAAAAACATCAGATCCTAATTCACAGCTACCACTTGTTAGGACTCAGGTTGTAGATTATCTACAACAATCTTCAAAAGATTTCTACATAACCAACCTTGAATTTGAGAGAATATGGTCACCTTATAAGAATATATACTCAAAAGTTTCTATTGGTATTCATGAGGCTATGTATGGAGGTATTGTATCTGAAATCATGTATAAGCCATTTAATTCAGACTTTGGATTAAGTTTTGAGTTTAATAGTGTAAAGAAAAGAGATTTCAATCAACAATTTTCTTTTTTAGCTTACGAAACAAATACTCATCACATAAATGTTGCATATTATGATCCCTCAACCAATATTTTAGCAAAGTGGAGCTATGGAAAGTATTTGGCTGGAGATAAGGGCTATACTCTTGATTTATCAAGAAGAATGCCATCTGGATGGAAAGCAGGAATCTTTTTTACAAGGACCAATGTTTCAGCAGAACAATTTGGTGAAGGGAGTTTTGATAAAGGTTTTTATTTTAATATCCCAATGAGCATCTTTTCAAAAGGCTATAACAAAAATGTTAATGGCTTTAAGCTAAGAACAATGACTCGTGATGGAGGACAAAAGCTTGAATTAAGAAATAGACTTATAGATTCATTTTACGGATCTACTAAAGATGAAATTAATGAGAACTGGAAAAACTATTTAGATTAGCAATATAAAATTTCAATAAAAAAGCGGCATATAGCCGCTTTTTTTATACCATTTTCTACTACGTACCAGTGGTTGAAGTGGTAGTTGTTGTAGTAGTAGTTGTTGTAGTGCTTGGTGTTGTAGTAGTCGTTGCTGCCGGAGTAGTTGTAGTTGTTGCCGGAGTAGTTGTAGTTGTTGCCGGAGTAGTTGTAGTTGTTGTTGTAGTCGGAGCCGGTGTAGGCGCTGGAGTCGGAGCCGGTGTAGGCGCTG
>TARA_B100000963_G_scaffold17560_1_pt1 | contig 40146 bp, 33 predicted proteins | sample TARA_B100000963 | Tara Oceans TARA_B100000963 (sample SAMEA2622097) | marine metagenome | biome: marine biome (ENVO:00000447); feature: surface water layer (ENVO:00002042); material: "saline water (ENVO:00002010), including plankton (ENVO:xxxxxxxx)" | depth 5 m | reverse complement strand
ATTTTATTTTGAGTCATTAAAGTTTTTAATATTACGCTTTGCTTGTAAATGATGTCTGTCAATATGATATCGAAGAAATTCAAGCCTTTGATGAAAGTCTAATTCTCCAGAAATAGGATGTGCGTGGGCAATAACGCGTAACATATCATCTGTTAGTTTATTTCCAAATTCAAAAAGAATTTTTTCAAGACTAATAAATGAAGTCATCCAAAATTTAAATGACCCCCTAATCCGCGGAGCAGCGATGTCAGGAACTTTTTCTTTTTCTTTCCATGTTAAATCAATTACCTTTTCTATTGACAAATCTTTATTTTTTGAGTCATATTTAAGCTCTTTTTTACCCTCTAAAATTTCATTTAAAACTTTTGCCATAACTGCAATTCCCAAAAATTCTGCCCAATAAAGGTGTTCTGTTATTTCAATTATATTCCAAGAATATTCATTTTTTTTGAACTCTATATTATCCTTTGAGAGTATTTGTACCGTATTTAAATAACTAGCTCGCGATTTTTCAACAGAATTTATGAGAGCTTTGACTTGTGACATTTAAGAATATTTATTGGTATTGTTATTTGATTAAATATAGAAAGAAAGTTTTGATGTAATTTTATAAATGTAGTTTTAAAATATTAAGCAATATTCTAACAGATTTGAAAATTGATATAAAAACACACTGATCTTTAAAAAATGACAAAAAAAAATATTAGAGAAAAGTCTTTTTTTGAAAGAGTGCCACATGCAATAACAATAGTTTTTTGTATAATTCTTTTAGTTACAGCAATGACACACATACTTCCAGCTGGGACATATGAAAGGATAAATTTAGATGGAAGAAGTACTGTAGTTCCAGATTCATATAAAGTAATTGATTCAACCCCAATAGGAATTTTACAGATGTTTAAAGCTATACCTCTTGGATTTAAGTCTGCATCTGAAATAATTTTTATTGTACTTGCTGGAGGAATTATGTTCGGATTTGTGGAAAAATCTAAAGCGATAGAAAATGCCATTGGAACTCTGATAAAAAAAATGGGATTAAAGAGGAAATACTTGATTGTTGTTATTATGACATTTGCCTATGGCCTTTTAGGAGTTTCAGTTGGACTTGAAAATAACATCGCCCTAATACCTGTTGCTGCTGTTTTAAGTTTAGCTTTAGGTGGTGATTTAATTCTTGCTGCTGGTATATCAGTTGGCGCTATGACAATTGGCTTTGGATTATCCCCAATAAATCCATATACTATTGGTACTGGTCACAAAATAGCAGAGCTTCCAATGTTTTCTGGAGCATTTTTAAGAACTATTCTATGCTCTATCGGACTTGTTGTAATGGCATTATACAATGTCAGGTATTTTAAAAAAATAATTTTAAATGATCAGGAAAGTTTAGCAATAGGTTTGAGTACAAAAAATTTAACTCTATCTAAACCTATTAAAGATTATTCATTAAGTATTACTAATTGGTCGATTATTGGAATTTTTGTTTTAGGCCTCGTTTTAATCATATATGGTGTTTTTAATTTAGATTGGCATATAAATGAGTTATCCGCTATTTTTTTGATAATTGCTTTTTTGACTGGATTATTCTCTAAAATGGGAGGTAATTCAATGAGTAAAATTGTTCTTGAATCTGTCGCTGTAGCAGCTCCAGGTGCGTTTATGGTTGGTTTTGCAACAACTATAAAAGTTTTAATGGAAATGGGAAATATTGGAGATACAATTTCGTACCAACTTTCAATTATTTTGGAAGGTCTTCCTCTTTACCTCTCAGCTATCTGCATGTCTATCTCACAATCTTTTATTAATTTTTTTATACCATCTGGAAGTGGGCAAGCACTTGCCACACTTCCAGTAATGATACCATTAGGGGAATCGCTTGGCCTTACAAGACAAATTACTATTTTAGCTTTTCAAGTTGGAGACGGTCTAACCAACCTCATAAATCCAACGCTTGGTGGTTTAATTGCAATGCTTAGTATGAGTAGAGTACCTATCGACAGATGGATAAGATTTATTTTTCCGGTTTTAATCGTACTAATTATAATTGCCTTTTTGGCATTAATAATTGCAGTAGCTATTGACTATAACTAATTTATGATGAATGTAGAAGAGATTTTAGCAAAACTGGTATCATTTCCAATTCTTGGTGGTCAAAGTAACATAACAATACTAAACTGGATAAAAGAATATCTAGAATCTTATAAAGTAGAAGTGAATTTAGTACCAAATAAAAGCGAAAATAAAGCCTCACTACACTGCAGAATTGGACCATCAAAAGATGGAGGGGTTATTTTATCAGGACATATGGATGTTGTTCCAGTAGAAGGGCAAAAATGGACTTCCGACCCATTTATTTTAACAGATAAAGGGGATGGAAAACTTTATGGAAGAGGTTCCTCAGACATGAAAGGCTTTTTAGCTTGCTGTTTGGCTGCTTTACCAGAAATGGTAAACGCAGATTTAAAAAAGCCTATATATTTTGCATTAAGCTATGATGAAGAAGTAGGATGTCTTGCAGCCCCAGATCTCACAGAAGCATTAAATAATTTTTATAAAGAAAAACCAAAATTTGCAATAATCGGAGAACCTTCGATGATGGAGCCTATTATAGGTCAAAAAGCAATCTACATAATGGATACCTATGTGAATGGTTCTGCTGGTCATAGTAGCAGAATCAAACAGGAAGTAAGTGCTATTCATGAGGCTATGCGTCTGATTTTGTGGCTTGAAAATAAAATGAACTCTTTAATCGATGAAGGTCATACCGATAATAGATTTGATCCACCTCATTCTTCCATTCATATAGGAGTCATAAATGGGGGTATAGCTCCAAATGTAATAGCTGATAAGGTTCATTTTTCTTGGGATTTAAGAACAATTCCAAAAGATGATATTTTTTCAATTTTATCTGAATTTGAGGAATATTGCAAAGAAAGAGAAAACCAATTGCGTGGAATTTATCCTGGTTTTAAAATAAAAAATATTGAGAATCATCCAGTAGTTCCACATTTAGATACTTCAGAAAACGATGATATTTTATCACTTATTAAAAAAATTTCAGGAAATTCAAATTGGGATACAGTCTCCTTTGCTGCAGAAGCAGGTCATTTCGCTAATCAAGGGTTTAATACAGCAATTTGTGGGCCAGGAGATATTGCCCAAGCCCACAGAGGAGACGAATTTATATCCAAAGATCAACTAAATAAAGGAGTCGAAATGATTCAAAATTTAATTAAGGAATTTTCCTAAACCAATGCTAAAAAATTTAATTAAAACTTATTTCTCCTTCTGAAATTTTTTTGTCAAGATTAAGAGTCTTCCTCATCCCATTTGCAATTATGAAAACAATATTTGTTTGAGAATCAAAACTTTCAGTCAAAAATTGATTCTTTATTTTAATTGAATCAATTTTAGGGATATTAGAAGCTTCAAGTTCACAAATAATTAAGTCCTCTTCAACTCGTTCGGTATTTTCAAATTTCTGCTCTATAAAGCTCATATTAATTTCTATCTCATTAACTATTATTGAGAATTTTGAAAAAATATATTTTTCAATATGTTGTTTTGCATTTTCATTAGGTGATTTTTTTAATATCCCTAAACTAAATCCGTTTTCATCAATAAATGTTTGTTCTAAATCATTAGCAAATAACTTTATCCTAATGGACAAATTTTGTTTTTCTGTACTATGCCTTATTGAAGTTACACTTACATAAAAGTCGTGCTTGATATCATGAGTTTTTAGAAAAAAAGAAGATAATAGCACTAAAGCTATCTTGGGAATCATTATTTTAAAATTTATAAACCGTATTTATCAATTAAATAAATTAGGCTAGCAATAGATGCAGTTCCTAATTCAAGCTCACGAGGATGTACTGAATCAAATGAATCATTATCCGAATGATGAATGTCAAACATACGCTGAGAATCTGGAATAAATCCGATTGTAGGAGTACCTAATAATCTATTTAATGGGTTGATATCTACACCTCCACCTCCTTTTTTAAAATAACTTATAGTGTTACGATCAAAATAAGGCAACCATGTTCTGAACTTTTTAATAGTAGATGCTTCAGCTGTGACTCCAAAGCCTCTTGGAGTAAAAGCACCTGCGTCACTTTCTAAAGCAATTAGATGATTCTCATTGTTTTTCTTTGCTAATTCAGCATATTTTAATCCACCGCGAGTTCCATTCTCTTCATTCATAAACATAACAGCACGTATAGTTCTTTTAGGTTTAATTCCCAGTTTTTGGAAAAGGCGAAGAACTTGAATAGATTGCATACAACCTGCACCATCATCATGAGCCCCTTGACCGACATCCCAAGAGTCAAGATGCCCTCCTATGGTAATGATTTCATTAGGAAACTCATTTCCAATTAGTTCACCAACCACGTTTTGAGAGGGAGCGTCTTGCAGAGTTTCACAATTCATTTTAATAAATAACTTAACATTTGGATTGTTTTTTAAAGCTTGTGTTAAAAGATCAGCTGATATAACGCCTAATGCAGCAGCAGGTATTTTCTTTATTCCTTCAACATACCTAGTAACCCCAGTATGAGGCACATCATCAAATGCTGTACCAATAGACCTAATCACAACGGCAACAGCTCCATATTTTGCTGCCTCTGCAGGTCCAGCAGTCCTTTGATCTACCGCACCACCGTATGCAGATCCAGTGGAAATTAAGCGTTGATCAGTTGGTCTATTAAAAAAAACAATTTTACCTTTTATTTTATCTTTTCCTAGGATCTCTAAATCTTCAACCCCCTTTACTTCAATAACTTTTGCAGAAACACCTTTTTTAGGAGTTGAAACAGACATACCAAGAGCAAGAACTCTTAGTTCATCATTTTGCCCAATAATTCTGGCTTCCTCTTTATCTCCTCGTTTCCAATTGGGGACAAAAAGATCTTGTTTATATGTTTTATCAAAACCATAACTATTCATAATCATTTCTGTCCACTCTACAGCTTTTGAAGCTCCAGCTGACCCACTTAATCGATGCCCAATATTGTTGCAAAGATGATCTAATAATTTATAAGTATCTCGACTTGTGAGGGACTCGTCATAAATCTGTTTTATGACTGTAGCATCTTCCTTGTTTAATTCTTTTGTCTGCGCATTTATAGAAATTAAGCTAAAAATAAATAAACAAGTAAAAAATAGTTTTTTTGAAAAGTAAAATTTTGTTTTTTTCATGATTGGGTCAAGTTGATTTTTTTTATGTAGATAGATTAAGCTAAATTAAAATTTAAACTAAATTATTTGTAAGAAAACATTCAAGATATTTTATCAAGAAAAAAATAACAACGGAGAATTCTAATTTATTTATTGAAACTTTTATTTATAGATATTTTTCAATTAGCCTTTTTGTGGCAAGAATTCCATCGTAATTATCAAGATAACCTGAAAAAGCACCTTCATATTCAATAGAAATAAATCCTTTGAAATTATAAGACTTTATTAAACTTATCATTCTCCCAAAATCAGTATTTAACTCTTCTCCATTTTTGTCAAAATTAATAGATTTTGCACTTATCCCTTTAGCAAATGGTAACATTTGCTCAACACCTTTATACTTGTCGTATTGATTTATGCATTTTCCATTGTAGTCAAAGACATTTTGACTTAATGGGTATCTTTCGATACAAAAGTTAGATGTTCCAAAATCAGGTAAAGTTCCAAGATATGGGTGGTTTATACTTTTGATTAAATTAACAAGCCAACTTCCATCAGCGGATAATCCTCCATGATTTTCGATAAGTATTGAAATATTTATACTTGAGGAATACTCTAATAGTTTATTTAAGCCTTCTTGACTTATTTTTTTTACCTCTCCTCCATTCATACTTTTAGACCACAAACCGACCCGAATAGAGTCGCATCCAATATTTTTTGCAATATCAATCCATTCTTTGTATTCTTCGATAGCCTGATCTCTAATTTTTTTATCAGAATCACAAATATTTTTAGTTTTCTTTGTTTGTAAATCATATAGATCAACAAGCATAATTGTATTTTTAAGGCCAAAATCATTGGTTTTATTAATTATCTCCTTAATAAAATTAGGGTCTTTTCTTTTTTCGATTAATGGAACGTTCCAATATTCAGCCGCTCCGATATTAAAATCCTCTCTAACCATCTTAGGAAAATCTAAGATCGACATTTTGCCACTAAATATTTTATTAGCCAACGATACACATTGCAATGCAATTTTAATATCACTATCGGGAAACAAGGATTTGAAAAATAAATCTTCTCCAAGTAGTGGTAAAAGTAATGGTGTAGCTAAAGCTTTCCTAATAAATTTACGTCTGCTATTCATCATATTTGTTTACTGATTTTAGTTAATCAAGTTATAAATATTTTTTGTTCATAATTTGAGAATGATTAAATGGTAACTTGCAGGAATAATAAAATAATGGAATTCGGCTCATACCAAATACTTTTTTTTAATTTTTACAAAGTCGTGAGTTAGAGTTTTTTATATTAGTGTATGTAATTATAAATCAATTTAAAATGAAAAAATTCTTATTACTTTTTTTAATACTAACATTATCCTTTTCAAATGCACAAGATAAAGGGTATTGGGTATGCTTTAATGTTAACGTCGATCCTGAAGGACAGGAGGCGTTTGTTGACGCCTTGGATGGTGTTTTTGAATCTGAAATTGGTTCTCAGTTTCCATTCACAGTGACACTAAATGAAATAATGTTTACTAGCCGTGATAATAAAATGACTCATCAACTTTGCTTTTTGGCGCCAAATGCTGAGGTTATGGATGTTTGGGGTAGTGGTCCGCCACCCAATGCTGAGGGAAAACTAATTCAAATGCTTTTTGAGCAATATGTAGAATTTGAAGACTCTATTTTAGGTTCTCCACTTATTTTTGACCCTTCTATTGCACTAAATATGGATTATTTTACTGTTTGGCAGCTTGCTGTACAAGATCCAGCAACTGTAGCATCAGCATTTGTGCAACTTGATAAGAATACTAAAAAAATGAGAACAGGAGTTTTTGGTCTTCATGAAGCTATAGCTGGGATGAGAGGTGGAGTAACACATTATTTTGTGGCTAGAGCTCCAAAAATGTCTGAGTTTTTAAATTCAAGAGAAAAAATTGTCAATTCAAAGGCTTTTGCAAATTATATATCTAAAACTAGACCTGTATCTGATATAGTTGGAAATTTTAGTGGCAAAATAATTAAAAGATATAATATGCCTCAGTAAATGTTTCTGAGAATTAAAACATTTAAATGCCTCCTTAGTAAATTCCAGGGAGGCTTTTTTTGGCTTTTTATATCTGACCGTACAATAATCGTACAAATACCCGAAAAAAAACCCTAACATATTAATATTTTATACATTAGGGAATTTACCTGCGGAGAGACAGGGATTCGAACCCTGGCAACGCTTACGCGTTGACAGATTAGCAATCTGCTCCATTACCACTCTGGCACCTCTCCAAATTAGGTCGTAAAATTAGTAGATCCCGCAAAATAAACAATTTTCTCATTAATATTATTCTGGATACTCAATTCTAAGCTGATAAACATTAATAAGCTTTTTGTATAAAACTTTTTTAACGGTTTCAATTTCTGAAAAGGTTATATCTGACAAATTAAATTGTTTTTCAGACATCTTACCATCAATAATTTTATCAATAAATAATTTTAAATCATTATGTGATGGCGCTTTTAAACTTTTTGAGGCAGCTTCAACAGAATCGGCCATCATTAAGATAGCTGTCTCTTTAGAAAAAGGTTTAGGACCTGAATACTTAAATTTATCTATATCAATATTTTTAGGTGTAAGTTCTTGCTGTTTTTTATAAAAGTAATAAACTAATGATGTTCCATGATGGGTCCTGATAAAGTCAATAATCCTGTCAGGAATTTTATATTTTTCTGCAATCATTATTCCTTCAATTACATGATCAATAATAATTTTAGCACTTTTTAAAGGACTAAGTTCATCGTGAGGAGAAACACTAGCTGTTTGATTTTCAGAAAAATATGATGGTGATTTTAATTTTCCAATATCATGATATAATGCCCCAACTCTAACTAATAAGGTGTTTGCTCCTATTTCATTAGCGGCTGCTTCAGCTAGATTTGCAACTTGTAAAGAATGATTGAATGTACCTGGCGCCTTATCTGAAAGTTCTTTAAGTAATATTGAATTGGTGTCAGTTAATTCTAATAGAGATACATCTGATACTAAACCAAAAATTCTTTCATATATGTATATTAAGGGCTGTACAAAGAGCATTAATAAACCATTTAACATGAATAGTCCTACAGGCGTAAAATTTAATTTTAAAATACTACCTTCTTGTATACTTGTAAATGCGAAATATCCTATGATATATACTAAAACAATCTGTCCAACAGATATAAATAAATTGGCTCTTCTATATAGTTGTTCAACAGACTGAATCGTAATTATTCCAGCTGTTATCTGAAGAAAAACAAATTCAAAACTATTGGGTACAATAAATCCTAAAAGTAAGATTGTAAGAACATGAGTGAATAAACCAAGTCTTGCATCAAAAAAAGCTTTAATTATTAGTGGTAGAATACAAATCGGTACTGCAAAAACATAATCTGTATTATAATTGGTAATTGCTGTAACTGCCATTATAACAATTAGAATATTGAAAAAAATGAATGTTAATTTTCGGTTATTTTCATAAATTTCAAACCTGTATGAATATAAAAATAATAGTAAAAGTGTAAAGGTGAGGACAATCAAAATACTGTATCCAAAAATTATCCAAAACGAATTTTGTTCTACTTGTTTACTAATAAACTCACTTCTTAGTGAGTCAAGTATTTTGTAGGTTTTGTCATCTACTAATTCTCCTTCAGCTACAATAAAATCACCATATGCAATAAACCCCTTAGATCTTGAAATATTTTGAAGCGATTGTTGTTTCTGTTTTTCGAAAAATTCATTATCCAAAGTAATATTTGGAGCTATGATTTCAAAAAAAAGGTCATTGAATGTATCCTCATATTCTTCGTAAACAGAATTCATTAATTTTTTCCTCAAAAAATCAAAAATAGCTTCAGGGCGAAATAATTGATTAATATTAATTGAAATTTCAGTTTGTTTTTGAATAAGAAAAATTGACTCATTACCCTTATGAATATAATTTGGGGGTAAAACTCCAAGCTCATATATTTCATTTAATTGCTGAACACCAAAATTATAAAGACTGTCTGCCTGAAATTTTAGGTCTTCTTTATTAAAGAAATTATAAAATTCTTGATCGTAATTTTTAAAAACATTGTCTCTTAAATTGATATTTGATCTCAAATAAGGTTTTAATCCTTTTAATACCTCATCTTTATCCTTATTTAATTCTTCACTGGTTTTCAATATTGAAAAATCAAATGGTGAATAAAAGTCAGGATATTGCCAAGCTCTTCCTTTCTGAAATTCATATTTAAATTGACCTCCAAAAGGAAAGATGTATAAAATTAAAAATGAGCTCGTCAGAATTAATATTGACTTATAAAACAATCCTTGTTTAGAAACAATGTACTTCCAAAATGATTTCAAATAATTTATTTTGATTCAAATCTACATAATCTTCCTATTATTACATATATTTTTCGTACTCCCTGAGATTTAAGGATACAAAGCTTTATTTTTACAAAACCTAACAAAATAAATTTTAAGTTATTTTGGATTACGGAATATGTAATTTAAGCATTGTGCCGATTAGAATAAGCAATTCACACCAAAGTGAGCTTATTTCTCAACTTTTGTATGGAGATTGCTTTAAATTATTGAAAGAGAAAGAAGGTTGGATTAAGATAATAACACTTTGCGACGAATATACAGGATGGATTGATAAAAAACAATTCTTAGAAATTAGTAAGGATAACGCAGAGGAAATTTCTTTTGAAAAGAATAAATATAGTAACCGGTTAATCGATTACATTGAAACATCCGATGGTAAATTAGCATGCTTATTTTTGGGAAGTAATGTTGGAGCAGCGGGGTTTCTTGGACATAAATTTGATGGACATTTTCAAGTGAAATCCAATAAAAAATCAAACTTGATCAGAATAGCATCTCTTTATCTAAATTCTCCCTATCTGTGGGGTGGAATAACACCTTCAGGAATCGATTGTTCAGGTCTTACTCAAATGACCTATAGGATCAATGGTCATTTTATTCCAAGAGATGCGAGTCAACAAGTTGAGTTAGGCGAAACTTTAAGTTTTATTGATGAAAGTCAAGCAGGAGATTTAGCTTTTTTTGACGATGATGAAGGAAAAATTATTCACGTCGGAATATTACTTGAAAATAATTATATACTTCATTCGCATGGTAAAGTTAAGATTGACAGGATAGATCAAACTGGTATATACAACTTAGATATGCAAAAACACAGTCATAAATTAAGAATTATAAAAAAAATATTTTAGAAAACACCTAAAAAATCTATTTCACTAAATCTTTCATTTTTTTAAACCCTTCCGTGTTTCCTAAAGTACCATATATATTCATAAGAGTTTTAACTGCTTCTTGATTTTGATTTATAGAAATAAGTTTTTCCAGAATTGGAACGCAATCTTTATAAAGATTCTCTCTTTCGGTTTTTAGCACATCATATCTTGCATTGTCAGCCCTTGAGTTTCCTAAACCATTCATCTCCTCTACGATTGAGCTTTCACCTTGCAATATTAAAGACACGAGATTCAAGTATCCAGATTCGAAGTTAGGGTCTAATTCAATAGTTTTTTTATAATACTTGGTAGCTTCTGTTTTGTTTCCTTTTTTATCATTAACAACACCAATATTGAAATAAAGTACAGCGTTCGTAGGATCTTGTTCAATCGCTTCTTTCATAAGCTCTTCAAAACGTTCATTTTCGTTAAGCTGAATGTAAAGATTGGCTTGAGTTATAATAAGATTTAGATCTTTGGGATCGGTTTCCCTTGCAAGCTTTACTGCTTCCATGGCTTTGTCATTTTCACCTTTCTGGGCATAAATTAGTGCAATATTTTTTATAATCTCAGGGTATCTTGATTCTGTAGTCTCTTCTCTAAAATCAGTGTATTCTTTAGTCTTTTTGTATATATTATATTCAGACTCTGAAAATTCAACCTCTTCATCCGTTTCAACAGATTTTGCAAAGAATCTTGATACAATACCTTCATATCTCATGTCTTTTAACATTTGATAATAAGTTAGTGCGGTATCAAAATTAGATCCATTTACCGCAGCTGATGCTGCATAATAGAGATAGTCTTGATTAATTTCAGGGTTAATACTGTAAGCTAGGTAAAGTTTAGGTGCAGAATCTGAATAACGTTTTTTAGCATTGTCTTCTATTGCACTATTAACTATATCAGAGGTTAATTTAATTATCTGGTTATCATATTCAGTATCTTTTCCACCCAAGGAATTATAATTCTTATACTTATCGTATGAGGATTGAAAATTGCCATTTTCCTGGTCGATTTTAGCTTCAAGGTATATTTTCTGTAACAATATTTTTTGGTCAGCTGATTCAAAAAGAGTTTTACTATTGACAAGTATTTCAGAAGCACCCTTAACATCTCCTGATTCAAATAGTTTTTCAGCTTTTTTGAGTTCCTTTTTTTGTGCGCTTATTACATTAAATCCTAAAATTAGGGCTATTAATATATATTTTTTCATTTCCGTGTTAGTTTCATTAATTTATTCAATAATTGTACCATCATTTACTTCTAGATCATTTACATCCTCTATCTTATCATCGTCTTTCATAACTTTTGCGACCGCTGCTATAGTATCCTCAGATTTTAAATTTATTAATTTGACACCTTGAGTTGCTCGACCCATGACTCTTAATCCGCTAATTTCCATTCTAATAGCAATACCTGATTTATTTATTATCATTAGATCGTCTTGATCATTAACATTTTTTATAGCAACAAGTACTCCTGTTTTTTCAGTTATAGATATAGTCTTAACACCTTTACCTCCCCTATTTGTTACTCTGTAATCTTCAAGGCTTGATCTTTTACCATAACCATTCTCAGAAACTACTAGTATGTTTGCATCCATATCATTTAATGCAATCATTCCCACTACTTCGTCTTCATCATCATTAAGTGTAATTCCTCTTACACCACTGGCCCCACGTCCCATTGGTCTTGTTTTACTCTCTTCGAATCTGATTGCTTTTCCTGATTTAACTGCTAACATTACATGACTGTTGCCTGTCGTTAATTTTGCCTCCAGAAGAACGTCACCTTCTCTGATGCTAATCGCATTTATTCCATTTGTTCGGGGACGTGAATATTGCTCTAATGATGTTTTTTTTACTTGACCTTTTCTAGTAGCCATTATGACATAATGACTATTAATGTAATTGTCATCTTTTAGATCTTGAGTACATATAAAAGCTTCAACTTTATCGTCTTGTTCGATGTTTATTAAGTTTTGTATTGCCCTACCTTTTGAAGTTTTTGATCCCTCTGGAATTTCATAAACACGCATCCAAAAACATTTTCCCTTTTGTGTGAAAAAAAGCATGTACTGATGGTTAGTTCCAACAAATAAGTCTTGGAGAAAGTCTTCATCTCTAGTGGTTGAAGCTTTTTGCCCGACACCACCCCTATTTTGGATCTTATACTCAATCAAAGGGGTCCTTTTTATGTAACCTGCATGAGAGATAGTAATTACAACTTTCTCGTTTGGAATCATATCTTCAATACTTAAATCACCCCCTGCATATTCAATTTTTGATCGGCGCTCATCTCCATATTTTTCTTTAATCTCAATCAGTTCATCTTTGATGATTGACATTCTACGATTTTTATTTTCAAGAATGTTTTTAAGGTCAGCAATTGTTTTGACCAAGCTTTCATATTCTGATCTTAACTTATCCTGCTCTAATCCCGTCAGTTGTCTAAGACGCATCTCTACTATTGCCTTCGCCTGAATATCTGAAAGCTCAAAACGATTAATTAAATTTTTCTTAGCCTCATCCGTATTATCAGACGCTCTTATTATCTTAATAACCTCATCAATATTATCAGATGCTTTTATTAAACCTTCCAAAATATGGGCCCTTTCCTCAGCTTTTCGTAATTCAAACTTAGTCCTACGGACAACTACTTCATGACGGTGCTCAACAAAATAATGAATCATTTCTTTTAGATTCAACATCTGAGGTTTACCTTCAACTAAAGCGATATTGTTAACGCTAAATGATGATTGAAGGGATGTATATTTATAGAGTTTATTTAAAACTATATTTGGGATGGCATCCCTCTTAAGAACATAAACAATTCTCATTCCATTTCGGTCGGACTCATCTCTTATTGAAGTAATCCCTTCAATTTTTTTATCATTGACTAATTCCGCAGTTTTACGAATCATTTCTGCTTTATTAACTTGATAAGGAATTTCATCTACAACTATACATTCTCTACCGTTAATTTCTTCAATATTTGCCTTAGCCCTTATTACAACTCGACCTCTCCCAGTAAGAAATGCTTCCTTAACCCCATCATAGCCATAAATTGTTCCTCCGGTTGGAAAATCTGGTGCCTTTATGATTTGTATTAAATCCTCAATTGAAATATCATTATTTTCAATGTATTCAATTATTCCATCCACGACTTCACTCAAATTATGGGGAGGCATGTTTGTTGCCATTCCAACAGCAATCCCAGAAGCTCCATTAATTAGTAGATTTGGAACTCTGGTAGGGAGGACTTTAGGTTCGTTTAAGGTATCATCAAAATTGAGTTGCAAATCAACAGTTTCTTTTTCAATATCTGCCATTAAATCCTCAGAAATTTTTTTCATTCGAGCTTCAGTATATCTCATAGCTGCAGGACTGTCTCCATCAATTGATCCAAAATTTCCCTGACCATCCACCAAAAGGTATCTCAGACTCCAATCCTGAGCCATACGGACCATGGTGTCATATACTGAACTATCTCCGTGTGGATGATATTTTCCTAGAACTTCTCCAACAATACGTGCGGATTTTTTGTAAGCGGTATTAGAACGAATTCCAAGTTCATGCATTCCAAATAAAACTCTCCTGTGAACAGGTTTTAAACCATCTCTAACGTCAGGTAGAGCACGTGACACAATGACAGACATTGAATAGTCAATGTAAGCAGATTGCATCTCGTCTTCAATCTTAATTGGAATAAGTTTATCACTTTGGTTCATCAATCATAAGTTTAGTAAAGCTAAAATACATAAACAGAGTACAATAAGTAATTATTATCCAAGGTAAAAACTTTAAATTATTAACATTATTTAGTTATATTTTGGTGGTAAATAATACAGCTCCTTTTTTTGAATTCTTAATATTTTTTTGTCAATTAGCAGTGTGAATGGAGAATGGTATATTTTTTGACCACAATTTTGAAATGATAAGCCTATGGATGATAATTTTTCACCTCGCGTAAAAGATGTTATAGCCTTCAGTAAAGAAGAGGCATTAAGACTCGGCCATAACTTTATTGGTACTGAACATCTTATGCTCGGTATTCTAAGAGATGGAGGAGGAAAAGCTATTGCTATTTTGAATTCAATTGAGGTAAATTTAGAGGAACTTAGACGCAAGGTTGAGATACTTAACCCTGCTGTAATTGACAATGTTCAGACATTAAATGATAAAAAAAACCTTCATCTGACTCGGCAAGCTGAAAGAGCCTTGAAGACAACATTTCTTGAAGCTAAATTATTTCAAAGCGAACTTATAAATACCGTTCATCTATTACTTTGTATACTTAGAAATGAAAATGATCCTACAACAAAACTCCTTTCACAATTAAGCATCGACTATGATATTGTTAAAGAACAATTTAAACTAATGCTTGCGAATGACTCTGCAACTTTCGAAGATTTACCATCTTCTTCTTTTCCAGACGAAAAAGATAGTGAGAGTGGCAGTAAAGAAAATCCATTCATACCAACTTCTGAAGCCAAAACCACGAAAAAATCAAAAACACCCGTTTTAGATAATTTTGGTAGAGACATAACTTCACTAGCTGAGCAAGAAAAATTGGATCCAGTAGTTGGTAGAGAGAAAGAAATTGAAAGAGTATCTCAAATTTTGAGTAGAAGGAAAAAAAATAACCCTTTACTTATAGGAGAGCCTGGAGTTGGGAAATCTGCAATTGCTGAAGGCCTTGCACTAAGAATAATTCAAAAAAGAGTTTCTCGAGTCCTGTACAACAAACGGGTCGTAGGTCTTGACTTAGCGAGTCTTGTTGCTGGAACGAAATACAGAGGACAGTTTGAAGAGCGAATGAAAGCACTTATGAATGAGCTTGAAAAAAACGATGATATAATACTTTTTATTGACGAAATACACACCATAGTTGGTGCTGGTGGAGCTACAGGTAGTCTTGACGCCTCAAATATGTTTAAGCCAGCACTGGCAAGAGGTGAAATTCAATGTATTGGAGCAACAACTCTTGATGAATATAGACAAAATATTGAGAAAGATGGGGCACTAGAAAGAAGATTTCAAAAAATACTTGTAGAACAAACTACCCCCAAAGAAACTCTAGAAATACTAAAAAATATTAAAGATAGGTACGAGAATCACCATAATGTAAATTACACTGACGAGGCTTTAAATGCGTGTGTGGATTTAACCAACCGTTATATGTCAGACCGTTATCTTCCAGACAAAGCAATTGATGCATTGGATGAAGCAGGTTCTAGGGTACATATAAACAATATGAGTGTTCCAAAGGAGATTGTTGAACTTGAAAATGAACTAGATCAAGTTAGGGATTTAAAAAACTCAGTTGTAAAGAAACAGAAATATGAAGAAGCTGCTAAACTCCGAGACGACGAAAAGCGTGTAGAAAGATCGTTATTAGAAGCACAAGAAAAATGGCAGGAAGAATCGAAGCAAAACAGAATTACTGTTGGCGATAACGATATAGCAGACGTAGTTTCAATGATGACTAATGTTCCAGTCAATAAGATTGTAAAATCGGAAAAAAATAAACTTTCAAAATTAAAGAGGTTAATACAAACAAAACTAATTGGCCAAGATGAAGCTGTTGAGAAAGTTGTAAAAGCAATTCAAAGAAACAGAGCGGGCTTAAAAGTTCCAGATAAACCAATTGGATCTTTCATTTTTTTAGGACAAACTGGAGTTGGTAAAACACAACTAGCCAAGATTTTGGCATCTGAAATTTTTGACTCAGAGGAAAACTTGGTTCGTGTTGATATGAGCGAATACATGGAAAAATTTGCAATTTCAAGATTGATTGGTTCACCGCCTGGCTACGTTGGATATGAAGAAGGCGGTCAATTAACCGAAAAAGTACGAACAAGGCCATACTCCGTCATTTTGCTAGATGAAGTTGAGAAAGCTCATCCTGACATTTTTAATATGTTGTTGCAAGTTCTTGATGACGGTTTTTTAACAGACAGCCTCGGAAGAAAAATTAACTTCCAAAACACCATAATAATAATGACGTCAAATATTGGAGCCCGTCAAGTAAAAGATTTTGGAAGGGGACTTGGTTTTGAAACATCATCTCAAAAAGCTCAATCAAAAGAAATTGAGAAAGGTGTAATTGAAAAAGAGTTAAAGAAGACCTTTTCTCCAGAGTTTCTGAACAGAGTTGATGATATTGTGGTCTTCAACAACCTTGAAAGAAAACATATCAGAAAAATTGTGGATATAGAATTAATCAAACTAATTGACAGAATTGTTAAGTTGGGTTATTTTATAGAGATATCAAATGCGGCAAGGGATTATATAACTGAAAAAGGTTATGACAATAAATATGGTGCAAGACCACTTAACAGAGCAATCCAAAAACATATAGAAGATTTAGTTGCTGAAAATATCGTCAATAACTCAATTTCTGAGGGTGACCAGATTCTGATAGATAAAAATAAAAAAGAAGATAAATTAGATTTGATTGTTAAAGAGAAAGTCGAAAACTAAAATTTAAACTCTAACTTTATTTTTATTTCAAACCTTTTCTACCAAATTGTTAATTGGCTAACAATAAATGTTATTTTTGCGATTATTTATTTAGATTCAGTTTAATACCATATCAACTATTTTATGAAAGTTCTAAAGTTTGGAGGTACTTCAGTTGCAAATCCAGATAGCCTTTCTTTAGTAATTGATATTATACAGAAAAGTGATCAACATCAATTAATTGTAGTTTCGGCTTTAAGCGGTATAACAGATCTTTTATCTATTATGGCTGAACGCGCTAGTAAATCAGAAAAAAATTACAAAGAGTATTTAATAACTGTAGAAGAAAGACATAAAATTCTTATCGATTATTTCATACCAGTCACAAATCATAGCGAAATTAAAAGCTTTTTAAAATCACAGATTAATGAGTTAGAGGAATTTCTAGAATCTCTTTATACACTTAATGAACTAACATCAAAAACTAATTCTAAGATATTAAGTTTTGGAGAAATTTTATCGAGTAATATTATTTTTAAAATTCTAAAACAAAAAGGATGCGATATTATTTTTAAAGACACGCGAGAACTAATTTTTAAGAAAAATATAAATGACCGGGAAGTTATTGATAATTTTCTGAGTGAAAAAAAAACAGTCTCATTTCTAAGTAAAAATAGAAACAAAATTATTTTGCTCCCTGGTTTTATAGCAAGTGATAATGATGGTAACACTTTAACGTTAGGACGTGGAGGATCAGATTTAACTGCTTCATTATTAGCTAACTATTCTAATGCAAGAAAATTAGAAATTTGGTCTGATGTCAGCGGAATGTTCACTGCAAATCCAAAACTTGTATCACAAGCATTACCTATAAGAAAATTGTCTTATCATGAAGCAATGGAACTTTCACATTTTGGTGCTAAGGTCATATACCCACCTACTCTTCAGCCTTTAATTAAAAAAAATATACCAGTAATTATTAAAAATACATTTGAACCAAATGCAAGAGGAACAAAAATAGACATGAAAGGTTCAAAAAAAGTTGATGGGCATGTCGTTAAGGGAGTCAGCCATATTGAAAATGTTGCCTTACTAAATGTAGAGGGTAGTGGAATGATTGGAATTCCAGGTTTCTCAAGAAGGCTATTTCAAACATTGTCTGATAAACAAATTAATATTATTATGATTACTCAAGCATCATCAGAACATTCAATTTGTATTGGAGTTAAACTGCAAGATGCAGACCAAGCAAAAAAAGTAATTGATGAAAATTTTGCATTCGAAATAAGTCTTCAGAGGGTAGAGCCAGCAAAAATTGAAAGTGATTTGACAAATATTGCGATAGTTGGTGATAAAATGAAAGAACATCAAGGAATTAGCGGAAAATTATTTAGTAGTTTAGGAGCAAACAATATAAATATTAGAGCTATTGCACAAGGTGCTTCTGAAAGAAATATTTCAATTCTGATCGATAAAAAAAATACTCAAAAAGCACTTAATACAATTCATGAAAGCTTTTTTGAAGAACAAATCAAAGAATTAAATTTATTTATAACCGGAGTTGGAAATGTTGGAGGTAAATTACTACAGCAACTTCTTGGTCAGCAGGATTATCTTTTAAAAAATTTGAGATTAAAAATTCGTGTAATATCGATATCTAATTCCAGGAAAATGATACTTTCAAAAAGTCCAATAAAATTAGAAATATGGAAAGATGAACTCGAAAAAATTGGTATTAAGGCAGATAGAAAAAAATTTTTCAGCCATATTAAAAAACTTAATTTACGTAATAGTATTTTTATTGATAATACTGCCAGTGAAGAAATAGCTAATGAATATGTAAGTTATCTTAAAAACAGTATTGGAGTAGTTACTTGTAATAAAATTGCATGTGCTAGTAATCTTGATAACTATAATAATCTAAAAAAAACAGCAAGACGATTTGTAACACCTTTTCTTTTTGAGACAAACGTTGGGGCTGCTCTTCCAATTATAGATACTATTAATAATCTTGTTGCATCTGGAGATAAAATATTTGAAATTCAAGCAATCTTATCCGGTAGCTTAAACTATATTTTTAATAATTATACACTTGAAACAACCTTTAAAAATATTGTTCAAAAAGCACAAAAAGAGGGTTATACTGAACCTGATCCTAAAATAGATTTAAGTGGAATTGATGTAGCTAGAAAAATATTAATCCTTGCTAGGGAAAGTGGTTTTAAACTTGAATTAAGTGATATTAGAAATAATAGCTTTTTACCAGAAGAAGTAATTGGAAGTAGTAATAATGATGAACTTTTTAAATCTATTAATAGAAACGAAAACCATTTCAGGTCGATTCTAGAAAATGCAATTGAAAAAAAGAAACGCTTAAAATATGTTGCTGAACTTAAAAAGGGAAAAGCCACTGTAGGTCTCAAGGAAATCGATGAAAATCATATTTTTTATGATTTGAAAGGAAGTGATAATATTGTTCTTTTTTACACCTCTAGATATAAGGATCAACCATTAATAGTAAAGGGTGCGGGAGCTGGAGCGGATGTCACAGCTGGAGGAATTTTTGGAGATATTATCAGAATAGGGAAATCATAATGATTAGTGAAGTCAAAATATTTGCTCCTGCAAGTGTTGCCAATGTATCATGCGGATTTGATGTACTTGGATTTTGTTTAGACCCTGTTGGTGATCTTATTCATGTAAAAATGAACGAAAAACCTGGCGTTTATATTGAAAATATTAAAGGCTATGATGTTCCTAAAAACCCACTAGATAATGTTGCTTGTGTTGCTGTAAATGCCTTATTAAAATCTTATTCTTCAAAAAATGGATTCAGCATAAGCATTGAAAAAAAAATAAAACCTGGTAGCGGAATTGGAAGTAGTGCGGCAAGTTCTGCAGGAGCTGTTTATGCGGTTAATGAGTTACTTGGAAGACCTTTTAAACGTGAAGAATTATTAGACTTTGCGATGGTTGGGGAAGCATTAGCAAGTGGTGAGTACCATGCTGACAATCTAGCACCTGTTCTTCTAGGAGGATTCACTTTGGTTCGAAGCATTAATCCAATAGATGTTGTTAGCTTACCGTGTCCACCAGAATTGATTGCAACAATAATACACCCTAAAATTGAGTTAAAAACAATTCACTCAAGAGCAATTTTAAAAGATGATGTTTCATTAAAGAAAGCAGTTGTCCAATTGGGGAATTTAGGTGCATTTATAAGTGCCCTTCATACAAACGATTACAATCTTATGTCTAGAAGCCTAAAAGATGAATTAATCGAACCTTCAAGGTCAATATTGATCCCAAAATTTGATGAAGTTAAAAATCGAGCTATTAAGCAAGGGGCGTTAGGTTGTGGTATTTCTGGATCCGGACCATCAATTTTTGCATTATCAAAAGGAATGCTGAATGCAAAAAAAGTTGGGTTAGCTATGGCGGAACCTTATAAAAAGTTAGGTTTAGAATATGATTTACATATTTCTTCTATTAACAAAAAGGGAATTAAAATTTTATAAAATTTGAAATATTTCAGCCTTAACAATAATTCAAAAGATGTAGGCTTTATTGAAGCCATAGAAAAAGGTCTTGCACCAGACCGTGGTTTATATTTTCCAAAAGAAATCCCTCGACTTAGTAATTATTTTTTCAATAACATTAAGAGATATACAGATTCTGAAATTGCTTTCCGAGTAATTCATCCTTTTATAGGCAACGATATCCCAAAAAATATATTAAAAGAAATTATCAAAAAAACTTTGAAATTCAATTTTCCAATAGTAAACGTTTCGAAGAATATTGCAAGCCTTGAACTATTTCATGGACCAACTTTGGCTTTTAAAGACGTTGGGGCAAGATTTATGGCAAATTGCCTATCTTATTCTAATAAAATTAAAAATAAAAAAATTACCATTCTAGTCGCTACATCTGGAGACACTGGAGGTGCAGTCGCAAACGGATTTTTTAAATTAAAAAACATAGATGTAGTAATTCTTTTTCCTAAAAAAAAAGTAAGTGTAATTCAAGAATATCAGTTAACTACATTAGGGGAAAATATCACCGCACTAGAGGTTGAAGGTAGCTTTGATGACTGCCAAAACTTCGTTAAAAATGCTTTTATTGACCCTGATTTGCAACAAAAAATTAATTTAACTTCAGCAAATTCTATAAATGTAGGAAGGTGGTTGGCTCAGATGTTTTACTATTTTAGCGCATATAGGGATCTTCCTAAAACAGACAAAAAGGTCGTTATTTCTGTACCAAGTGGAAATTTTGGAAATATTTGTGCGGGCCTTGTTTCAAAAAAAATGGGACTTCCAATTAACCATTTTATTGCAAGCACTAACTCAAATGATACAATACCAAGGTATCTTAATTCAGGAGAATATAAACCCGAAAAATCAAAACAAACAATATCCAATGCTATGGATGTTTCAGATCCAAGTAATTTTATAAGGATTCAGAAATTGTTTAACAATGACCTCTTTGGATTAAAAAAATTAGTTAGTGCTTACAGCTACTCTGATAAACAGACTGAAAAAGCAATAAGAGAAATTTATAAGTTTAAAAATTATATTATTGATCCGCATGGCGCTATAGGTTATCTCGGCTTAAATGATTTCATAAATTCAAAAACAGACCCCGAAAATTTCCAAGGTTTATTTTTGGAAACGGCACACCCAATTAAATTTTCAAAAACAATTGAAAACATCATTAATCAAAAAATTCAAATTCCAAAAGAAATAAAAAATATCCTCAAAAAGAAAAAAATAAGTATACCAATACAAAATTATAATCAATTAAAATCTTTCTTAATTACGAAATAGTATTAAATATTTATCAATTTGAAAAAAACTCCTCTTTATCATCAGCATAAGTCTTTAAATGCCAAAATGGCTCCTTTTGGAGGCTATCTTATGCCTATACAATACGACAGCTTGATAAAAGAACATCTTTCGGTTCGAAATAATTTAGGAGTATTTGATGTTTCACATATGGGGGAATTCAAAATCACCGGAGAAAACGCTATTGAATTTTTACAATACGTATGTAGCAATGATATTTCAAAAATTCCTATTGGAAAAGCTCAATACAACTATTTTCCTAGTGAATCAGGAGGAATTATTGATGATTTGATTGTTTATAAGTTGGATGAAAAAGAATACCTGTTGGTTGTAAATGCTTCAAATATTGAAAAAGATTGGAATCATCTTGAAAAAAATAATAAAGCATTTGGTGCTAAAATAAAAAATATTTCAGACCAAACTGCACTACTCTCTGTTCAAGGTCCTAGGGCTTTAGAGGCTATGCAATCTTTGACAGACTTTAAATTAAATTCTCTTCCATACTATGGGCTAGCTATTACTAAATTTGCTGGTTTTCAAAACATATTAATTGCAACTACTGGGTATACTGGTGCCGGAGGTATAGAAATTTTTTTCCAGCCAAATAAAGCAGAAAAAATCTGGTATTCAATACTTGAAGCAGGCTCAGCTTTCAGAATAAAACCAGTTGGGCTGGGTGCACGCGATTCTCTTAGAACTGAAATGGGATATTGTTTATATGGTAATGAAATTGACGAAACCACATCACCCATTGCAGCGGGTTTAGGCTGGATAAGTGAGCCAGAAAAAAGATGTATAAATTTTAAAAACATTAGTAGGCAGAAATCAAATGGTACAGAAAAGAAATTAATTGGTTTTGTTATAGAAGGAAGGGCTATACCAAGAAATGGTTATATTTTAGTTGATAAATACCAAAATCAAATAGGTAAAGTTACTTCTGGTACTCTGTCGCCTTATCTCGAAAAAGCAATTGGTTTGGGCTATGTTAAAAGTGATTTTTCTTCTCAATTAACTGATATTGGAGTGGTTATTAGAGGTAAGGTTTGGACTGGTAAAATAGTTAAAACCCCATTTATTTAATTTGAAAACATCAAGACCTATTCTAATATTAGGGGGAAGTGGTTTTATTGGTAATGCTATTTACAGTGAGCTGGCGCCTTTCTATAAAACCTTGGGAACTTATAATAATTCCAAAACATACGAAAATAACTCTCATTTTATCCATTTTGATCATGAAAACAATGAACTGCTTCCTATTTTAAGAGAATTCAATCCAAAACTAATTATATCTTCTCTAAGGGGGGACATAAACTCTCAAGTAGAAGTCCACATTTATATTAAAGAATATATTCAAAAAAATGATTGTAGAATAATGTTTATTTCTTCAGCCAATGTTTTTGATTCTTTCAGACATTACCCGTCTTACGAATATGACAAGACACTTTCAAAAAGTCATTATGGACATTTTAAAATTAAAATTGAAAATCAACTTTTAAATCTAAAAACTGGTAAGTATGCAATACTTCGCTTGCCTATGGTTTTTGGATTAAATTCTCCGAGAACAACAAATATCGATGAAGCTTTAAAAGAAAATATCCCCATAGAAGTATTCCCAAACACGATTATCAATGTAAATAGTGATATTCGCTTAAGCCAACAAGTACACTACATTATAAACCATCAAAAAACAGGAATTTTTCATTTGGGTAGTACTGATTTGATTTCACACTATGATTTCATAAGAAAATTAGTTAAAAAAAGGTATAAAGAGCTAGGAATCTTCAAACAAGTATTCACATCAAATACAACAAGATATTTAGCTGTTCTTCCAAAAGAAAATAAATTACCACACCATATTCAGCCTTCATATGAAGACGTTTTGGATGATTTAACAGTGTAGAATTGACAAAATTGATATATCAAAAAGATCCAAATTGTAGTTTCTATATCTTTGTGAAATAAAAAAATATATGGGTAGAGCTTTTGAATTTAGAAAGGCAAGAAAATTAAAGCGTTGGTCTACAATGGCTAAAACATTTACACGACTTGGAAAAGATATTTCTATGAGTGTCAAAGAAAATGGGGCTGATCCAGAAAGTAACTCAAGATTACGTGCACTGATACAAAATGCAAAGGCGGCTAATATGCCAAAAGATAATATTGAAAGAGCAATTAAAAAAGCAACTGAAAAAAACACTGAAAACTATAAGGAAATTATTTTTGAAGGATACGCACCTCACGGAATTGCAGTTTTAATTGAGACAGCAACAGATAACAATAATAGGACTGTTGCAAACATTCGCTCATATTTTAATAAAGCAGGAGGAAACTTGTCTACTTCAGGCTCAGTAGAATTTATGTTTGAACATTTTTGTAATTTTAAAATTAATCAAAATGACTTAGAAATTGAAAAAATTGAATTGGAATTTATTGATTATGGGGTCGAAGAAGTATTTTTAGATAATAATGAAATACATTTATATGCCTCATTCGATCAATTCGGTATAATTCAAAGGGAACTCGAAAATCGTAATTTAGAAATTATTTCCTCAGGCTTTGAGAGAATTCCTCAGTTAGTAAAGTCTTTAAATTTTGAACACCAGATCGAAGTTCTTGATTTAATAGAAAAAATTGAGGATGATATGGATGTACAAAATGTATATCATTCATTAGATATTAAAAAAACTAAAAGCTTTTTGCCTTAGAAAAACCATCGAATCCCCTGAATAAGGTTTCTAATTTTTTTAAATCCATAAATTTATTATTAGTACTATAAAAACATGGATGTACAATTATTTTTTTGTTGGAATAATCAAAAGTAACCGGTACAATTGGTATTTTTAATTCTTCCGCTATATGATAATAACCAGTTTTGAGTTGTTTGACTTTTTTACGAGTGCCTTCGGGCGCAAGAGCAACCCTAAACTTTTTATTTTCTTTAAATAACCTAACTATAGATTGTACCGAACCTCCTGATCCTGATCGATCTATTGGAATTCCACCTAAAAGCCTAAAAAACCATCCAAAATAAGGGGTGAACAATTCTTTTTTTCCAACAAAATTTATTTTTTCACCTAAAATACTCCTAACCATTAAGCCAACAAAAAAATCTACCCAGCTTGTATGTGGCACAACTGCAACGACGTATTTTAATAATTTTGGAAATTTACCTTCAATTTTCCAACCTAACAACTTCAGAAAAAAAAATTTTGAAAACAAACGAAACATATTCTTAGCTTTTCAAATTAAAATCTTCAGATGTAAAACCTATCAAATATAATTTTTTTGTTGAACGTGTAACAGCTGTATATAGCCATCTTAAATATTCTTTATTTGAACCATTAGGTAAATATGGCTTTTCTACAAAAACATTTTCCCACTGACCTCCTTGAGATTTATGACATGTAATTGAATATGCATACTTTACCTGTAAAGCATTAAAAAATTTATTCTTTTTAACTTTTATCAGTCTCTTAAACTTTGAGACTTCATCAATGTAGTCTTCCATTACATTTTTATAAAGGCGGTTTGAATCTTCGTGTGATAATGAAGCTGTCTCGATTTGAAGTGTGTCTAGCAATAAAACAGTATCAAATGATGGTTCTTCAGGATAATCCACTAAAAAAACCTGAGCTTCAGCAAAATAAAAGCCATAAATCTCTTTTTTAGATTTTATTTTGATTATTTGTATAATATCTCCATTAGCAATAAAACTCGGTTTAGATGCGGGCGATAGCCAAAAATAATTGTTTTTTATAACCATTAGTCGATCTCCTGATGATATGTCATTTTGAAGATTCAATATACTTTTCCTTATTTGTTCATTAAATAGATTAGCCCTTCTATTTGATCTTACTATAAATACCGTTTGATCTATTCCAGATATGTCATATGCTGACTCAACAGCTTCAAAAATATTAATTCTTTCGCTCAAATTTTCAATATCAGCAAATCCGCTTAGATTAAACGTAAACTGATTATATTTTTTTTTGTTAAGTTGATTCCTAATTAAAGTTGCATTTTTCAAAATACCTGAGTATTGATCTTGTCTAACAACAAAATCTAACTCTACAGTAAATACTTTATTAAAATAAAATTTTTCCAACAAGTCTATATCTAGTGCAGGACTTAATGTTAAATTAATTGGTGGGAGCTGTGCCGGGTCACCAACAAATATAAGCTTACAATTATATCCATTTCTTATATAATTTACCAAATCATTTAGAAGAGAATTATTTTTGTAAAACTTAGTTTGAGTACTTTCACTTCCGATCATAGAAGCTTCATCAACTATGAAAATTGTATTTTTGTATGTATTTTTTTTTAAATCAAAAACAACACTCCCTGTCTCTTCAGGTTTAGTGTTATATATCTGTTTATGTATAGTATATGCAGGGTAATTTGAGTATGCAGACATTACTTTTGCAGCCCTTCCTGTTGGGGCAATCATTACAGCTTTGTAATTGATTGTATTTAACTCATCAACTAAAGATCCTAACAATGTCGTTTTCCCAGAACCTGCGTGCCCTTTTAATACAAAAACTGAATTCAAATCTTTAGAGAAAATAAATTTTGATATCTCTTCAAACCACCGAAGCTGCGATTGGGTTGGTTTAAAATTTAGTTTTTTTTCAAGCTTTAAGGCAAAATTTTTAGGATGCATTAATAGAATCTGTTTGCTAAATATAATTTTTTTTAAAAACTTTTGTGATACAAAAAAAATTGTAGATTTGTTTTAAAGAATTTATTCTATATGAAATTAGGTATCCAAGCAGCTTTATGGATCTTATCGATTTTCTTTGCATACAAGATATATGATTCCATCAGCGGTCCAATAAAATTTAATCAAGTAAAAAATCAAAGATTTGCTTTAGTTATTGATAGACTTAAAGATATTAGAACAGCACAAATAGCACATAAAGATGTTAATGGTCAATTTTCTAACAATTTTGATAGTCTTGTAAAATTTGTAGATGAAGGAATTTTTACACTAATTGAAAAACGGGATTCATCGTATTTGGAATACGATCGTACATACAGGATTGATCTGTTAAAAGAAGTAATAGTTGTTGATACTTTAGGATTTGTTCCGGTTAAGGACTCGCTCTTTAAAAATAACAATTCCTATAAAAAAATGGCTTACTTGCCTATTGAAGGTTTAGAGGATAGTACATTTAATATTAAAGCTGAAATTATAAATAAAAATGGGTACAAGGTTCCAGTATTTGAAGTAAAAATTTCTAAAAACGTTTTACTTTTTGATCAAAACGAAGATCTAGTGAAACAAGAAAACGAAACTGTATCAGTTGACGGCGTCAATGGTCCTGAAATTATCCTTGGATCTCTAAGCAAAGTGAGCACAAACGGAAATTGGCCAACAATATTTGATGCTAAAAGAGAATAATCACTACCAAAAAAAAAGCTTATCAATACATTATTTTAAAAATGGCTTTTCATTTTGCACAACCAATAGTGTAGATTTTTTTTCTCACCCTGATGATTTGTCTGAATTCGAATATACTTTCAGAAACTTTTTAGACAACAATTACCAGAAAAACTTTGAATACTTCAGCATAGTTTTTTTTCAAAATCCCTCGGCTCTAGTACCCTATGTTTTTTTTGATAAACAAAGGTTAGATGATTACTTAAATCTTTATTTTAAAAAACCTAAAGCAGAGATCGTGATTTTCGATAAATTAATAAATCAAGAAAAAATAAATGTTTATTCGGTTCCAAAGAAAATTTATAATATAATTGACAAACTAGATATAGATTTCAATATTTTCCATTACAATTCATTACTTATAAAAAGAGTTTTAAACTTAAGTTCAACTAAAAAATTTTCAAAACAACTCTTCATACACTTACACTTCAATACAATGGATCTCTTTCTTGTAAAAAATAAAAGTTTATTATTTTATAATCGCTTTGTTATTAAAAAACAAAACGATTTTATGTATTATCTTTTTTTTCTTATTGAGCAGTTTGAACTTGAATCTCATCAGTTTGAGATAGTATTTTTAGGTAGGATAGATGCATTTGAGAGCTATTATGAAATAGTGAAGCATTATCATTCTAATATTGCTTTTTCTAACGAAGAGCCTCCCATAAATTTCAAGTTTTTAAAACATCATGCCCCTTATCTCTCATCTTCTTTTAACTGATGAGAATTATTTCAGGAAAATTAAAAGGAAGAAAAATTCACCCTCCAAAAAATCTACCTTCTAGACCTACAACTGACCGATTAAAAGAGGGTTTGTTCAATGTTTTACAAAACAGATTTGATTTTACAAACCTTAAAGTCTTGGATCTTTATTCAGGAACAGGCAATATAAGCTATGAGTTTGCCTCTAGAGGATCATTAAATATTACATCTGTAGATCAGGATAGAATATGTGTTGAATTTATAAAAAAAACATCACTATTATTTAATACAAAAATTAATGTTATCCGATCTGATAGTCTCACCTTTTTAAAAAAAAATAATAATAAGTTTAATTTAATCTTTGCTGATCCACCATATCAAATTCACTATGATACCTATAAAAAAATTATAAATTTAAGTATTGAGAAACTTCAAATTGATGGCATACTAATTATTGAACACAACAGAAAAATTGATCTTACAATACAACCCAATTATTATATGAAACGAAAGTACGGTGACAGTACCATTTCGTTTTTTAATTCAAATATCAAAAAAAAGCAGGCCTGTAAGCCGGATTCTGTCTAGTCCTATCATTTATCTGGGTGTAAAATTACTTTAACACTCTTGCCGCCTACCCCTCTATATCGAACGAGCCATTCTTTCATAGATATACTTGGCGTTGCACCACACAGAGTTTACATGATTTCACTACAGCCTAACTGTACATTCTTTCTGTTGCACTTTTCCTCTTCTCAAGAAGGACGGGTGTTACCCGCTATGTCGCTCTTTGGTGTCCGGACTTTCCTCTCCTAAAATTTAGAAGCGATAAGATAGCCTGCTAAACAAATTTAATCATTTGTTAATAATTTTAAATAAATATAATCAAGACTGTTTTACAAAAACTTTATTAGATTTATATATTTATTTACATGAAGCAATTCATAGTTTCAGCTTTAAAATACAGGCCAAAGTCATTCGAAGAGGTAATTGGACAAGACAATGTTACTTATACTTTAAAAAATAGTTTAATAACAAACCAAATTCCACAAGCTCTCATTTTTTCTGGACCAAGAGGAGTTGGTAAAACATCTTGTGCACGTATTTTAGCAAAAGAAATCAACAATTTAGAATCAAATAACTCGGAAGATTACACTTTTAATATTTTTGAATTAGACGCCGCATCTAATAATTCAGTAGAAGACATTCGTAAAATTAATGAACAAGTTAGAATACCACCTAGAATTGGTAAGTATAAAGTTTATATAATTGATGAAGTCCACATGCTTTCAAATTCTGCATTTAACGCATTTTTGAAAACACTAGAAGAACCACCAAAACATATTATTTTTATTCTTGCCACAACCGAAAAAAATAAAATTATACCAACAGTTCTATCTAGATGTCAGATTTATGATTTCAATCGTATTTCGGTCGTAGATATCCAATCTTATCTAAAAAAAATAGCTGTCAAAAGTAAGTTCAAATTTGAGGAAAACGCTCTATTTCTTATTGCCCAAAAAGCTGACGGATCTCTTAGAGATGCTTTGTCAATTTATGACAGGATGGTTAGTTTTACAAAAGCAGACCTAAATGAAAAATCAGTAGCTGACAACCTGAATCTCATAGATAACAAAACATACTGTAGTTTAGGAAAAATTATTTTTAGTAATAACATACCCCAATTAATAAAAAGCTATGACAAATTGAAAAAAAGAGGGATTGAAGATGCTCAATTTATTAATGGGCTTGCAAACTTTTTTAGAAACTTAATTTTGGCAAAAGATTTTAAAACTCTTCATCTACTTGAAGTTGGAGAAGAATTAAAATTAGAATATGCCGAGATTTCAAAAAAACTTTTACTTACTAAAATATTGGAGTCAATAGAATTAATAAATAAAAGTGAGATAAACTTCAGAAATGTCAGAAACAAAAGAGTTCATTTAGAGCTGACCTTAATGCGACTTGCTTCCATTGAATACGGTAGTGAAAAAAAAAATGATCAAAGTTCAAGTAATTATAAATCACCAATATCAAAAGCAAATAATAATTTAGAGTTGTCATCTGAAGTTCAAGAAAGAAAAGATATTTTAAATGACGCTTCGAATGATTTTATTAAAACAGAAAAAAATAAGAGCTCTAACATTAATTTAAAAAAAAATGAAGTAAAAGAGACTAAAATAGAAACATCAAATACAAATAGATTTGACAAAAATGAAAATCATAGTAAAATCTCAAGTTACTCACTCTCAAGTATAGAGGTTAAAAAAAGTTTAAAAGATATCAAGAAAAATAAAAATGAGGTTCATGATCTGGCAGAAGAAAAATTTAAACTTGAGGATCTAAAAGTTGTAATTCAAGAATATATAGAACAATTAAAAAAAGAAGGAAAACTAAACTTAACTTCAATTTTAAGTATGAATCCAGTCAAATTAGATAATAATAATGTCATTTTTACAGTTGCAAATGAATTGAATAGAGTAGAAATAAATCTTGAAAAAGAGAAACTATTGTCCTTTATTTGTAATAAGTTAAACAATTTTAAAATTGCGGTTCAAGTTAATATTTCCGAGATAAAAAAAGAAAAAATCATTTTTACTCAAAAGGAAAAATATCAACACCTTTTAGAGATCAACCCATCTGTAGAAACTCTAAGAAAAAAGTTTGACCTTGAATATTAAACTATTATTTAGATGTTAGGCTTGAAGTTACCCTCTGACCCACTCTGGGCAAGAATTGCGAAAAATAATTTACAAGAAATATTAACAGACCATGCTTACTGTGAACAAAAAGCAGCAAGCTCCGCAATCTCCCTTGTAATTTCTTTTCCAGAAAAATCAGAATTAGTTAAAATAATGTTGGAGATAGCCAAAGAAGAAATTATTCATTTTCAAATGGTTCACGAATTAATTTTAGAAAGAGGGTTTTCCCTCGGCAGAGAAAGAAAAGATGAATACGTAATTAAATTAAAATCATTTTTTCCTAAAGGAGGAGATAGAAACAATCATCTTGTAAATAGATTATTATATGGTGCATTAATTGAAGCAAGAAGCTGTGAACGTTTTAAAATTTTATCAACAGAATTGGAAGAAAAAAAATTACGATTATTCTATAAAAAATTAATGATAAGTGAAGCACATCACTATAATATTTTTTTAAAACTAGCTCGTAAATATGGTAAATCTAAAGAAAAAGTAAATCAAAAATGGGAATCATTATTAGAATTTGAAAAAAATCTTATTGGGGAACTAAATAATAAGGAATCTATCCATGGCTAGTGATTAATTTAGTTTTTTACATAATTCTTTGATCATACCGTCTGAAAGACCAACCCTTGGTACATAAACTTCTTTTGCACCACTCCATTCAAAAATTTTAAGAAATAATTCTGTCGCAGGAATTATTACATCTGATCTATCTTGATTGAGAGCAAATTTAATTATACGTTCTTCATATGATAGTGAATTAAGATTTTTATAAATTTTTCTTAATTTTTTGTATGTAAGAGGTTTATTATCTTTATTATTTGAAATTTTATGAAGCTTATTAATATTTCCTCCTGTTCCTAACAGAAAAATATTTGTAAAAGATTTTGTATTAGTTATTACCCATTTTTTTGCCTTAATCCAGGTTTCATTTTCTACACCGTCATTTAACAGACGTACTGTCCCTATTTTCAATGAAATTGATTTTAGAGTTTTTTGATTCTTTATAATACTTAATTCAGTACTACCTCCACCAACATCAATATATAAGATTGTTTTCTTAGGATCAATGCCATCGAAAACATTACTATTAGAAATTATTCTTGCTTCTTTTTTACCATCAATAATTTGAATATTTATCCCTGATTTTTTTTTAACTCTATCAATAACGTACTTTCCGTTTTTTGCTTCTCTAAGTGCTGCCGTTGCAAAAGCTAAATAATTCTTAACATCGTGTACTTTCATAAGATTTTTGAAAGACTTCATGGATCTGGATATCTGCTTAATATTATTTCTGGAAATTATGCCAGTTGTAAATGCATCTTGTCCCAATCTTATAGGGACCCTAACTAAACTATTTTTGAGTGTAATGGTTTCTTTTTTATACTCGATGACATTTGAAATTAATAAACGTAAAGCATTAGAGCCAATATCTATTGCCGCATATTTGGTGATCCTCATAAATTATCATTATTTCTATAGTACTCGTAAATATCTAATTGTGAACGAACAGGAGATTTATTATTCCTAATGAGTTGATTTTGGGTATAGCCATTTATTCTTCTTGCTTTTACATTATCATTCCAGGTAATGTCAAAAACATCAATAATTTGTTGTTGAAGATTTAAATCATATATAGGTGTTGCCACCTCTACTCTATTTTCTATATTTCTAGTCATAAAATCTGCTGACGAAATATAAATTTTAGGTTTATCAAGATTTGTAAAATGATATACTCTAGGATGTTCCAAAAACTTATCTACTATACTAATTACCTCAATATTTTCACTCATCCCTTTTACTCCTGGTATAAGGCAACAAATTCCTCTAACAATCATTTTGATTGGAACTCCAGCGTTGCTAGCCTCATAGAGTTTTTCAATCATTTTGAAGTTTGTTATTGCATTTAACTTTAATTTTATACCACTCGCCATTCCAGCTAGAGCATTTTCTATTTCCTTGTCAATCATCTTTACAATGAAGCTATTAGTATAATGTGGTGATACAATTAAGTGTTTATATTTTTTTAATTTGTAATGTACTTGAAGAAAATTAAAAACTTTATTTACATCCCTTAAAATTTTTTGATTTGCCGTAAAAAGTGTGTAGTCAGTATAAATCTTTGCAGTATCCTCATTAAGATTACCTGTACTTATAAAACCATAACGTATGTTTTTATTATTAATCTTTTTCTCAACTAAACATATTTTTGAGTGAACTTTAAGTCCAGGGATTCCGAAAATTAGCTCAACACCGGCAGCTTGCATCTGCTCAGCATATGTAATATTATTTGTTTCGTCAAAACGCGCTTGGAGTTCAATCTGAACCAAAACTTTCTTTCCATTTTTCGCAGCATTAATTAGTGACCTAGCAACATTAGAAATTTTGGATAAGCGGTATATGGTGATTTTTATAGTTATAACCTCAGGATCTAAAGCAGCTTCACGAAGGAACTTTATAAGGAAAGAAAAACTGTGATAAGGTGTATATAGTAAATAATCTTTAGCTTCAACAGCTTTAAAAATACTCTTTTCTAATGAAAGACCTTTAACTGGTAAAGGTTCTTTATTTTCATATTGCAAATCTTTTCTATCTAGTTCAGGTAAGTTCATGTAATCACGGCGATGATGATAACGACCTCCAGGAATTAGACTGTCATTCGTACCAACTCCTAAAAGATTTTTAATTACTTTTAATGTATCAGCACCGATTCCTTTATCGTAAACAAGCCTGACTGGTTCTGCTAAAAAACGATCCCTAACGCTTTCAATTATCTTATTAATATAACTTTTTGAAACATCACCTTCCATATCTAACTCAGCATCGCGTGTAACTTTTATCATATGTGCCTCAATTTTAACAAAATCAAAAAAATTGAAAATTAAATGAAAATGATACCTTATCAGATCGTCAAGGAACATGACGTATTGTTTTTTTCCTATTTTGGGTAAAACAATGAATCTATTCAAATCTCTGGGTATTTCAATAAGTGCAAATTGCGTATGCTCTGTTGTGCCCTTTGATTCAAAGCCGAGTTTGACAGCAAGGAAAGCTAAATTATCTGAAAAGTCTTGCTCAGAATTTTCTCTTACTATAATCGTCATTAATGTAGGACTAACTTTCTGTATAAAATACTCTTTCAAAAAAGCTTTATGTTCATCTAAAACTTGGTTTTCGTTTATAAAATAAATATGTTCTTTTTCTAATTTACTTTCGATTTCTGAAAGAATTTTCATACTTTCTTTCTGTTGATTAATAACCTTTCCAGTTATTGTTTTAAGTAGATCCGAAGCACTCTTCCCTCCAAAAATCTTCTTTCCTGATTTTTCAGATTGTGCAATCCGCTGGACAGTTGAAAATCGAACTTGAAAAAATTCATCCAAATTATTAGAAAAAATACCTATAAATCTTAATCTTTCTAAAAGTGGCACATGTTGGTCAGCTGCCTCCTGCAATACCCTAGCATTGAAATCCAACCAGCTTAACTCTCTATTGATATATCGTATTTTACTAAACATACTATCTTAGAATTTCCTTTGGCATCCCAAGTTTTAGTTTCCCATCAGAAATATTTTTCCATTTTATTTGAGAAAAGTTTAATTCAGCCCAAGCAGAAGTTGGTAAATGTATAGAATCTGTTTTGGACAAATGTGATATAGCCTCTGAAAATGCTGGATTATGCCCAACGCAAATTACTGAATTATAGTCATCTGAAATATTAAAAATAAAATCGAGTAATTTCGATAATTCAAATGTATAAAGTTCTTTTTTTAAAACAATTTTATTAAAACTCAACCCTAGAGAGTTTATCATAATACAAGCTGTGTGTAGAGCACGATTAGCTGGACTCGAAAAAATTAAATCTGCTCCAGATAAAACATTTGAGCTATTAAATGAAATCATTGTGATACGATTAATCCCCTTTTCTGTTAACGGCCTATCTTTGTCAGAAACATTAAAATCCCATGATGATTTTGCATGGCGTAATAAAACAAGCCTCTTCATTTTATGGAGATAGCCTTTTAATGTCCCAAGAATTTTTAACCAAAATACATAATATTCTGTCATGCAATCTATTAGCTCTTCCTTGCCAAAATTCAACAGATTTAGGTTTAACAAGATATCCTCCCCAGTTCTTAGGTCGCTTGATTTCTTTTGTAATATATTTTTTTTCCATCAAATCCATTTTTTCCTCAAGGATTTCTCTACTTTTTATTACTTTGCTTTGCTTTGAAACCAAAGCACTAATTTGACTTCCCCTAGGGCGAGATGAAAAATAATTATCAGAATCTTCAGAGGAAATTTTTTCGATTTCACCTTTTATAATGACTTGTCTTTCAAGAGGAGGCCAAAAAAAGGATAATCCAACTTTTGAGTGGTAGTCGATTGATAATCCCTTTTCACTTTTGTAGTTAGTATAAAAAATAAATCCCTCTTCCGTAAAAAATTTAAGTAAAACCACTCTTCCCTTCGGAAAATTATCTAGACCAAGGGTTGTTAAAGTCATAGCATTTGCCTCTTCAATATTCTTATTATTAAGTGCATCATCAAACCATAACTTAAAAAACTCCATAGGTTGAAAATTGACATCGGCAAGACTCAATTTACTTTTATCATATGATTTCCTTAAATGGCCTATATCCTTATTTTTCATTTTAATGCAATTTACAACCCATTTGTTTAAATCGAAAAACTTTTAAGATCTTCAGACAGAATTACAGATTTAAAAACTTTAGTGGCCTCTTTATAAAAGTCCTCTTTATCACTATAACGATTTGAATAATGTCCAAGCATAAGATTTTTCACATGTGCATCCTTTGCGATTTTAGCTGCTTGTAGTGCAGTGCTATGTTTAGTAATTTTCGCTAATTCAGAATGTTTTTCCAAAAAAGTAGACTCATGGTAAAGCAAATCTACACCTTTTATGAGTGGAATCAAATCAGGATTAAATGCTGTATCACTACAATAAGCGTATTTTTTTGGTGAATCAGGTTCTAATGAAATTTCCTCATTATCCAGAAAAGTACCGTCATCTAATTCTATAGACTTTCCTTGTTGAATTTGAAGATAATGATAATGTTCTAATTTGATACCTTTAATGGCATCTAGATTAATTTTTCGTTTTTTTGATGAGGTTATAAAAAGAAATCCGTTTGTATAAACTCTATGGTCAAGCGGAAGTGTTTTTACAGTCAAAAAATCATCTTTATATATAATTTCGCTTTTTTTTGATACTAATTCATGAAAATTAATAGGATACTCAGTCCATGATTTAGCTAATTTGAGTTGAAGTGTAATCACTTCCTTAATTCCTTTAGGACCATAAATATTTAAATCATCTTTTCGCCCTAATAGTCTGAGTGTACTTATTAAACCAACTAGACCGTAAAAATGATCTCCATGCAAATGAGAAATAAAAATATGCTTTATTTTGAAAAATTTAACTTTTGCCTTACGTAACTGGATTTGAGTTCCTTCACCGCAATCAATAAGAAAAAGACTTTCGTTAATTCTCAATAACTGTGAGCTCGTATGATTATTTTCTCTAGGTGTTGCAGAATGACATCCTAAAATTGTTAAATGCATAATCTTAATAGTCTAAATCACGTTCTATACGCTCAAATGAAACAAAATCAAATGCTTCTTTTTTAGTTGGTACAAAATTGAAATCATAATTGAATTTTACATCTGTTTCTGCAGAAATTATAATTACGAAACTTCTATTTATATTGCTTTGATGTACTGCAAGTTTTTTTAAAAACGATTCTTTAGGGATAACTTTAGAGCAATTAATTATAAGGTCTGATTTTGTAATTATTAATTCATTAAATGCGAGATTTTTTTGAGAGTTAATTTCACAAAAATCGATATAATTTATTTTTTCATTTATTTTTCTAATCATTAGATTTTATATTCAATTTGGAACCTAAAAGATAAATAATTGCCATACGAATAGCTACACCATTTTCAACTTGATCCAAAATAATAGAATGACTTGAATCAGCAACGTCGCTAGATATCTCAACCCCTCTATTAATTGGGCCAGGATGTAAAATTATAATTTCTTTTTTTAATTGTTTTATCCTTTCAAAATTTAAACCAAAATTTTGACTATACTCTCTATTTGAAGGAAAATAAACTGTCCCCATTCTCTCATTTTGAATACGAAGTATGTTTGCAGCGTCACACCAGTTCAGAACTGCATTTAAATTAGACGATACTGTTACTCCCATAGATTCAATGTGCTTTGGAATTAAAGATTTAGGACCGCAGAGTTTTACTTCTGCACCCATCATTTTCAGAGCATAAATATTTGAAAGAGCTACTCGCGAATGCATGATGTCACCTACAATTGCTACTCGCCTTCCTTTTAGACTACCAAATTTTTCCGTAAGAGAATATACATCAAGTAGTGCTTGAGTTGGGTGCTCGTGTGTTCCATCTCCGGCATTAATTATACAGGCATTTAAATTTTTTGATAAAAAGTGAGCTGCTCCTGGATTTGGATGTCTTAAAATAATCATATCAACCTTCATAGCTAAAATATTTTTTACAGTATCTGATAAAGTCTCACCTTTAGAAACTGAAGATAGACTCGCGGAAAAATTTATTATATCAGCAGAAAGCCTTTTTTCTGCAAGTTCGAAAGAAAGCTTGGTTCTAGTACTATTTTCAAAAAATAAATTTGCTATAGTAATATCTCTTAAACTAGGAACCTTTTTTATTGGACGATTAATCACTTCTTTAAATTGTGATGCAGTTTCGAAAATTAAATTTAAGTCTTCAGATTTTAGATATTTTATTCCTAAAAGGTTTGATACACTTAGATTTTTCATTCACTATTTTTCTCAAGATATACAATATTTTTAGCTGAGTTTTTTGACCATATTACTCTAACTTTATCTCCTTGTAAAGCATCTACTTGTGCACCCAAATAATCAGGTTGTATGGGTAAATGACGACTAAAACGTCTATCAATAAGAACTAATAATTCAATAGAGTTTGGTCTACCATAAGTGTCAATTGCAGTTAATGCAGAGCGAATACTTCTACCAGTATATAAAACATCATCAATAAATACCACATCCATTCCTTCCACTGATTGGTTCATTTCAGTTTTATTTGCATTTAAGGGTTTTTCGTTTCTCCTATAATCGTCACGGAAAAAAGTTGTATCCAACTTTCCAAGCTTTAGGTTTATAAAGCCTTGCTGATTTAACAATTTAACTAAACGCTCTAGGAGTAATGTTCCTCTTGGTTGAAGTCCAACTAATATTGTTTTTGAAAAATCGCCATGCTTTTCTTTAAGTTGACAACACAATCTTCTAAGTATAATCTCTATTTTTTTTTCATTAAGTAGTATCCTAGAAGTCATTTATAACGATATATAACAAAAGTATTGTTTTCTTGAGTATAAAAAAAAACCCTTTTGAGTAAGGGTCTTTTTTATGATAATTGAATGTCAAAGTGTTATTACTTATCATCTATTTTTTCTTTTAAGTTCGCAAGAGCATCAAGGTCTCCAAGGGTTGCCTTATCAGAATTTTTTGATAAAGTTTTAGCTATTGCTTTTTTGTTGTTTTTTAATTCTTTGTCTCTAAAAACTGCTGTATGTGATGCCACGACTCTTTTGAAATCTTTATTAAACTCAATTATTTTAAAAGTTGCTTTTTCACCTTTATTAAGCTTTGATCCATCTTCCTTTTCCATATGTCGAAGTGGAACAAAAGCAGTAATGTCCTCGTTAAATTGAATTGTAGAGCCTTTATCTAAAACCTCAAAAATTTCAGCCTCGTGTATCGAATTTAATTCAAAATCTTTTTCATACTTATCCCATGGGTTGTCCTTTGTGTGTTTATGACCTAAACTCAATTTACGCCCCTCAACATCTAATTCAAGAACTATAACATCAATTTTCTCTCCAAGAGTTAAAACTTCAGATGGGTGTTTAACTTTTTTAGTCCAAGACAAATCTGATATGTAAACTAAACCATCAATACCTTCTTCTAACTCAATAAATACTCCAAAATTAGTGAAGTTTCTAACTAGTCCCGTGTGCTTGGATCCTAAAGGGTATTTTGAAGTGATATCAGTCCAGGGGTCTGGTGTGATCTGTTTTATTCCAAGGGACATTTTTCGTGATTCTCTATCAAGAGATAAAACAACAGCATCAACTTCATCACCTACTTTAACAAAATCTTGAGCAGAACGCAAGTGAGTTGACCAGGACATTTCAGAAACATGTATAAGCCCTTCAACACCTTCTTCGATTTCAACAAAAGCTCCATAATCTGCAATTATAACAACTTTACCTTTAACTTTGTCTCCTTCTTTTAAGTCCGCAGAGAGTTTATCCCATGGATGATCACTTAATTGTTTGAGGCCTAATTGGATACGCGACTTATTATCATCAAAATCAAGGATTACCACGTTTAATTTTTGATCTAACTCCAGAATTTCACTAGGATGGTTAATTCTGCTCCATGACAGGTCAGTAATATGGATAAGCCCGTCAACACCGCCAAGATCAATAAATACTCCGTATGAAGTTATATTCTTTACAACACCCTCAAGGACTTGACCTTTTTCCAGTTGACCAATAATTTCTTTCTTTTGTTCTTCGATGTCAGCTTCAATTAGAGCTTTGTGTGATACAACAACATTTTTGAATTCATGATTAATTTTAACCACTTTAAATTCCATAGTTTTATTAACATATTGATCATAATCTCTAATAGGTTTAACATCAATTTGTGATCCAGGTAAAAAAGCTTCAATCCCAAAAACATCCACAATCATTCCCCCCTTAGTCCTACATTTAACAAATCCACTGACAATTTCAGAGTTATCATGTGCATTATTAACCCGATCCCAAGCTTTGATTACTCTTGCTTTTCTGTGAGAAAGAACTAACTGACCTGTTCTATCTTCGCGTGTATCAACGATTACCTCAACTTTGTCTCCTATTTTCAAATCAGGATTATATCTAAATTCATTTAGAGAGATCACTCCTTCAGACTTTGCATTAATGTCTATAATAGCTTCTCTATCGGTCATATAGACAACTTTACCCTCTAAAACATCTTCATCTGATGTATCTACAAAGTTTTCTTTGACAAGTTTTTCAAATTCGTCAAGCTGCTTTTCGTCAATTAACTCAATACCTTCAGCATAATTATGCCAATTAAAATTGTCTAAAAACTCTGATTTTTGTTTAGCATTAGAATTCGAAGACTTTTTATTGAGCGTATTATTTGTTAAGTTAATTTCTGGAATTTGCTGAAGCGGTTCTTCCTTGGCTAATGTCTTTTTTATGGTTGTTAATTTCGTAACTGCCTTTTTTGTAGTTGTTGATTTGGCTACAGCTTTTTTTGTTGCTGTTGACTTAGATGCTACCTTCTTTGTGGTTGTTGGTTTAGCCACAGCTTTTTTTCTTGCAGTTGTATTAGATGATCTTTTTTTTGAAGTTGTTGATTTGGCCGCAGCTTTTTTTGTTGATGTTGGTTTAGAAGCTGTTTT
>TARA_B100000963_G_scaffold341699_1_pt1 | contig 40189 bp, 39 predicted proteins | sample TARA_B100000963 | Tara Oceans TARA_B100000963 (sample SAMEA2622097) | marine metagenome | biome: marine biome (ENVO:00000447); feature: surface water layer (ENVO:00002042); material: "saline water (ENVO:00002010), including plankton (ENVO:xxxxxxxx)" | depth 5 m | reverse complement strand
TTTTTTTTTTTTTTTTATTATTCTTAAGTTCATAAATCTAAAAGGTCATAAAATTTAAATTTAAATAAAGTTATCTAAACTTAAAAGAAAATTTTTTTTTTTTTTCTAGAATTTTTTTTAAGGCAAGGTTAATTACCGTAATTACTACTTCTTTTAAGTTAAACGTTTTGAGAATTATCTTTAAAATATAAAATTTATATTCTCTAGAATTCTTTAAAAATATTAACAATCTTTCCAAAAAAAAATTATCTAAATCTTTGTTTTTTGTTTTTCTTTTCAAATTATTTAGTAAATCAATCATATCTATTAAAAACTTCTTAAAATCTTTTACATTCTTTATTATGTGATGGTAGTCACTCATAAAAAAATTATTAAATGATTTAAACTTTTCTAAAGGAAAGTAGTTGTCGAAATTCAGTGTATAAAAATTTCTTTGTATCATTAACGTATTTTTTTTTTGAATGTGATGTTTTGTTTTTGATATAGAATGATCATGAATTCTATAATTAGCTAAAGGTTTTTTTATATTTACTATTTTGTAGCAATTGATAATCCTACAATACATTTCATAATCTTGTGTTGTATTAAATTCTTCATTATAAGGAGCTTTTTTAAATATTTCTCTTCTAAAAAATATAGTGGAATGTATCAAAGGATTATGAAAAAACAGTCTTGACCAAATATTAAAATGATCAATTGGTAAATTGCTGAAATTCAAAAAATTTTCATTTTTGTCAATGTATTTAACATTGCTTCCAACCAATGAAATATTACTATTTTTTTCAAGAAACTTTAGCTGTAATTCAAATCTGTCGGGTTCGTATATATCATCAGCATCTGCACGAGCTAAGTATTGTCCTTTTGCAACTTTAAATCCCTTATTTAATGACTTTGTAATTCCAATATTTATTCTATTAATAATTAATCTGTATCTATGATTAAAGTGATTCTTCAGATATTTTTTTGAAATCAATAAAGTTTCATCCTTTGAGCCATCATCCACTAAAATCAATTCGAAGTTTTGAACACTCTGATTTTTTAAACTTTCAAGACATCTAAGAATATAATTTTCACTGTTATATACAGGTAAAATTACTGAAATTAAGGGACTATTATTTTTCACTTAAACGAGAATATAAATCAAATTCTTTTTTACAAATCTTTTGCAGACTATAACCTAATGATGCTTTATAAGCATTATTAATCAAAAAAATTTTCTGTTTATTATTTAATTCATAAAATTTAAATATAGATTCCTTTATATTTTTATAATCAGGTTTTTCAATTAAAATACAATTATTCTGTGTTACTAATTCTTTAATGCCTCTAACCATGGTAGTTATAACTGGAATTTTATGATTCATCATTTCAATTAAAATTTTAGGATTTCCCTCATATAAAGAAGGCAAAATAAAGGCATCGGCTAACTCTATTATTTTTTTTAATTTTTTTTGGTTTGTTCTTTTAAAAAATTCAAAACTTACTTTATTTTTAGTTAAACTTTTTTCTAACTTCTTCTTTACATTATAATTATCTTCTCCCACAATAATTAATTTTATATTTATTCCTGCCAGTCCATTAGATAATGCAATTAGATTTTTTTGTTCGGAAAACCGACCAATAAAAATTACAACCTTTTTATTCTTTTTTAATTTATAAAAAGGTTTCCAATTCTCTGTTAAAATATAATTTGGAATTATATTTATATCTTTGCTGTTTAATTTATATTTTTTCTTATAGTTTTCAGAGATTTGTTTTGTAGTAAATATATAAGACGAAGCGCTATTAATATTCCTTAAAACATATTCTTCAGCTTGCTTGTATTCTTGAGAGTTTAATCCATTTTCTTTTAATCTATGATATATGTAACTATATCCTTGCCTTATTATAAGTTTTTTAGAATATAATTTTGCTACTCTTTTGGCTAGATGTACTCCATAAAACTGATTGGTTTTAATTAGTGAAGCTTTTCTGAATACTTTAAAAAATAGAAATGGAATGAGAAAATTGTATAATCTTGGATGTAAGTTTAGCTTATTGTAATAAACTTTTATATAAGGATAGTTGTTTGTAATTTGCTTTTCGGTTTTATCCCCAAAACTAATTATGGATGTAGAAACATTATATTTTATTTTTAATTCTTTATATAATGCCAACTCTCTTTCAAGTATTCCCGTATTATACCATTGTTTTAATGATCCACCTAAAGTTAGGAACAGAACTAGATTGAGTTTTTCTTTTTCTTGTTCAACCAAGTTTCATCTCAATGTTTTACTATAATTCTTTTATTACTTTCTTTTTTTTGCTTTAGAATTTTCTTAAAAGTTTTGATATATTTTTTTGAGATTTCTAGTGTAGTATATTTTTCCATAACCAAGCTAGCTGATTTAGACCAATTTACTAATATCTCTCTATTCTTACAAAAATTTTTGATAATATTTCTAAAATCTTCTTTAGAATCACATAATTTTCCACAATTCTCTCCTTTGATAATTTCTTTATAAGAGGGAATAGGACTAGCTATAACCGGAATTCCGGAAAAAAGGAAAATACCAATTTTAAAAAATGAATGACCGCGATTGTATGGTTCTGATAAATCTCTAGGGGCAAAGACAAATTCACCATTTAGCATTGTTTTTGGGAATGTTTCATACTTCCATCTAGAAAAAAAGGCTTTATTTTGACTAAATGAAAAAGGGTGACCAAATGACTTTGGTCTTTTTTCAGCAATTATTCTCAATGATATATTAAATTCTTCCAGAACATTCATGTACTCTAAAAGTTCATGAGACTTATTAGTGGTTCCAGACCATATAGCTCTTATTCTTTTTCTTGAGAAATCAATTTCATTCTTTTTATATTTAAAATGTTCTTGGTTTACAGAATCTGGCAAATAATATGTATTATCGTTAAATCTTTGAGCATATCCTTTAATATTATTAGATGCACAAAAAACAGCATCACATACTTTTGTCATTTTCTTACAATTATTAATATGATCATCAGTAACAGGTTTTTTTATTCCTGGAGCATCACTCTCTATAAAGTAATTAACACATAAATCTAATATTATTTTAATTTTTCTTTTTTTTAACTTAATAGCTAACTTATAATCTAACTCATCCTGTCTTCTAACAAATATTGCGAAATCAGCCTTTATATTTTCATTATTGATATAGTTTTTTATTTTAGATTTTTCTAAATATGGAATTAATTGGAGTGCTCTTATCCATACTGAAGCGGACATGTTATTATAATTTGTATTTGTGGTTGGTAAAAACCAAATTATCTTCATAGCTTTTTCCCAACGATCTTTAAACCAATTCGATTTCTCAAAAGATTAAAATATTTAAGAATTTTATTGAGATAGAATAAAGTAATTCTATTTTTAAATTGTTTAACTCTTTTGGATTCTAATTTTTTAATCAAGATATCGTAATCATTAATCATTTCGTCATCATTAAAATTATATTTTGATAGTTTTTTAAAGAAAAAATCATATTTCAAAATTATTTCCTCCAATTTTATTTCAAAGTTGTGTAATTCAAAAGTTATACCATACTTACTACAATACTCGGGTAATGACCCATGGTTTAAATGAAGAACTGGCAAACCACATTGTAATGCTTCAATATAATGATTTCCTGCGGCTTCGTATCTTGATGCTGTTAAATAAACATGATGATTTTTAAGTTCACGAGATAAAGAGTGATCTTTAAGTGGTTTGAAAATTTTTGTATGTTTAAGATCATAACCTAAAGGAGTTCTACCTATAAAAGAAAATTTAATTTTACTTTTCCATTTTTTTAAAGTTAACATCTCATCAAGTCTCTGATAAATATCAAAACCTTTCATATAGTTAGAGGACCAATGGTGAGTTACAATTTTAATAGGTTTTTTCTTATCCCATTTCCTTCTTTTTAATGGATTAAAAATCCTTTTATTGACTTTTGTTAAAATTATTGACGATTGTTTATTTGCAAGTCCTTTTCTTTGCCAGAATAATTTCATAAATTTACTTACATATACAGTATGGTCAGCAATTTTATTTGTTTTTATAATTCTTTCGTTAGTTCCGTTATTATATCCTCTGTGTTCATCACAACTATTTATTCTATGGATTACACAAACATTGGGAAAAGACTTTTTGTAAGCTTTTACATCATGTGGACTAAATGAAACTAATCTAGAGGAATCATGAGAAACAACAATAATAATAAAGTCTAAGTTTTTCTCTAATTGGTCTGTTACATAGTAACCTTTACTTTTAAGCCCTTCATATAAATTTTTAGCAAAATTGTTAACACCGCCATACGGTTCATTTATTGTTTTAACATTAATTGATATTTTCATTATTTTTATTTATTTCTTTAAAAAATTTATCTTCATTAAAAAGAATCTCCACAGCTTTTTTAGTCCAATGTGTATCGTCAAAGCTATAAACTTCTTTAATTTCGCCATTAATTGCTTCTTCTAAAAGAATATCAGAATTTATAAATTCAAACTTATTCTGTGAATTTCTAATACAATCAAATAATTTATTTTCACTTATTTTTTTATGAAAAAATTTTTTATATACGTGATATTTATCTGGAACAATTAAAAGTACTAGTTTGACCTCAAACTTCGCTAATTTATCAGCATAAGTATTTAGATTTTTGATTGCATTTTTAACTTTTGTACACCCACTATCATCGTGCCCTTCCAGGTCTTTATAATAAAATAATAATTTATTACCATGGACATGATTAAATAAATTTTTTTTCATATCAACGATATATACTTTTGAAAAGAATGCGTTTTCTGAAAATATATATAATATATCAAATAAAATTGCTTTAAAATTTAAGTTTGTAATAAAATCAAATGTTTTTCTTTTATCATTTTTGATTTTCTTTAATTTATTATTAAATAAATAATCATCAATATATTCTTCAGAATACTCAACCTCCTCATATATTTTACTAAATTTCTTGATAAATTCCCTTTGTACAGTTTGGATTATAACAACCTTTGGATAATATTTTCTTAAGAAATCCTCTTGAATTACCATTTCAAATGTTGAGCGAGTATTTTCTGATATATTTAAATTTGCTATAGTTAAGTTGTATTTTCTTGCTATAAAATCTTGGTAGTAAGTTAAATCTGGTCCACCTCCACTTGAAAATGAGTCTCCTATAGTAATAATATCAAGATTTTTTTGTCCATTAAAAATTTCATGAAATTTCGGTTTTTTTTTATAATTTTCATGACTCCTATCTTTTGAATATTTTAATTTATAGCTTAACCTAGCTAAGTCTCCAATACCTTCACTCTTTTCTTTATCCAAAAAATAACTTGTTCTTTTTTCCCAAACTATATAGTGAAAAAAAACATATATAATAATTGACAAAATGAAGATTATAGAAAGTTTTTTCAAGTTTTGCTAAAATTGGAAATATAAGAATTCTTTTTGCTCTGATAATTTTCCTAGAGAAAAGAATACACTTAAAATTAATAAAAATAACCATAAATAATTTGGTTTCCATCTAAAATTTAATTTTGAATAACTATCTGAAAAATATCCCTTTGATTTTAACGCTACATTATATGTTGAAAATACTTGATAAATATTTGGGAGAAAAAAAACAATTATTAAACTTATTAAAATTACAATACTTACATTATAATAATCAACAATCTGAATAAATTCTTTGGTTGGAAGCCCAAGCATTGAGATGCTACTTGGTAAAATAAAATTATCTATCGAAAATATACTCTTCCAAACAACGATTGTTTCATTAAAGTTAGACGTCCTAAATGGTACCCAGGAAAGATTTATACAAAAAAAAGTAATCAGCCAGGAAAACATCGGACTAATTTTTAATATTGAAATTTTTTCTTTAATTTTTCTATATGCATGATTTACTATCAAAAAAAAACCATGAATCATTCCCCAAAAAATAAAGTTGATAGAAGCACCGTGCCATAGACCTGCAAGAGACATTACGATGAATAAATTAAAAAAACTTTTTAAAATGTGATCTGAGTTTCCTCCGAGGGGTATATAAAGATAATTTTTAAAAAATCTTGATAACGTTATATGCCACCTTCTCCAAAACTCTGAAATAGATGTTGCCTGATAAGGTGAAGCAAAATTTAATGGTAATTTAAAACCAAAAATATAAGCCAATCCCATTGCCATATCTGAATAAGCGGAAAAATCAAAATAAATTTGAATAGTAAAACTTAATGTTCCTATTAGTGATTCCAGTAGACTTGGATAATATCCTGATGCGATTGCTCCGTAATATGCATCGGAGCTGACTGCAACGTAGTCAGCAATAATAACTTTTTTAAACAAACCAATAGAAAATATTGAGAACCCAATCAGAAAATTTTCAGATAGTTTTATTTTTTTTTTAATTTGAGAAAATATTTCTTGGTGATGTACAATTGGTCCTGCAATTATTTGAGGAAAAAAAGTAATAAAAAAGAAGTATTCTGATAATTTTGGTGTTTTAATCTTATTGTTAAAATTGTCAATTTGAAAAACAATTTGTTGAAAAGTAAAAAAAGATATTCCAAGTGGTAAGATAAGGTCAATCTTAATTATATCCCTTTCACTAAAAAGTTGAAGAAAATTTATAAACATTCCAAGATATTTGAAAGTTGCTAAGATTAAAAGGTTTATTAGAATTGCTAGAAAAAATGCTATTTTATTTTTCCTTTTTACAAAAAAAGATAACGCATAATTCAATAGAATACTTATGATCAATAATACGGAATATTTTAAATCCCAGTACGCATAAAAATAAAATGAAGCTAATGTTAACAAAGTTAATCTATATTTATAATTTTTATGAAATAAAAAATATAAAATTAAAACAGAAGGTAAAAAAATAAAAATAAAATTGTGAGAATTAAATAACATTGTTTAAGTCTTATGATATCTCCACCATTCTGACCCTTTGGGTGCTAATTCACCCATTAATTCAAGTGCTAGTGCAATGCCTAGAGAGAACATACCAGTTCCATGCATGTCAGCCTGATTTCCTCCTCTAGAGGTTCGTTGTGTATAATACACCCTTTGGCAATTTTTATAATGAAAAGAATAACCAGAACCGTCAATTTTATGTAATGAAGAATAATTTAAACATTCTATAGCTCTGCTAACTATTTCATCTTTCTTGTAATTATTTGAACCTTTACTTGCATGATAAAGTGTAAATAAACTATTTGTAAAATTACATCCATCAAACTTAATTGGGATTGCTAATACAAAATCTATTAAAGCTTTGTTTGGTTTTTTTTTGAGCCAACTAATCCATTGAATCCCACTATAAAATTTCATAGCACCATTTAATTTAAATTGGTTATCTGTTCCTTTACTTTTAACCCAAGTACCTGTAGTTTTCTCGTAGATAGAGTCAAAATAATTTAATATTTTTTTAAGAAGATCATCATATTTTTTTTTTTGGGTGATTCTATTATTAATTGAAAGCATCATAATTTGATGACTTACTTGGCTGTTTGCATGCCATGGATCATCCCAGTTAAGAGATTTTAAAAAAAAATCTAAACTTTTTTCATTATAAATTGCTAAGGGTAGAGGATGCTTAGGATATTCATTGACCATTAATAGAGTGGCGGCTGATTGACGTGTTTCTGCCCTCAAATTTGATTTATTATTGTAATTATGTATTCTTTTTGATTCTTTTAATGATCTGGTAAAAATCAATTGTTGTATAATATCTTTTAAGTTTATTTTACAACTCTTCGTTAGCCAAGGGTCAATAAAATAACCACTTTTATCTTGAAAACTTTTAATAAATTTGATTGAACCTTCTGTTTGTTCATTTCTCCAGTTCTTCCACAATCCACATTGTACTGCAGTCTTTATTGCAAAGGATGTTGTCATTTGCCCGTATCTACCCTTAATAGGAATTTTTCCTCCACTTTCACAAAACTTAAATCTTCCAGGTGCCAGCCCAGAATTCATTTTCTGTAAAAACACGTCAAGATCGTTCCTTATTTTTAAAGGACAAAAATCTTTTGACAATTTTTTTGTTACCATGCACTCCAACCACCGTCAACGTTTATAACTTGACCAGTTATATACTTTGATAAATCAGAAATAAGAAAGAGTAAAGGACCAACTATATCATTTTCACTAGCCATCCTTTTAAGAGGTGTAAGGTCTTGATATCTTTTTATAAATTTTTCTGGTTGATTTCGTTTTATACCACCAATGGCTAAAGCGTTAACTCTTGTAAAGGGTGCCATGTTTGTTGATAACCATCTAGTTAGTTGGATAATTCCACCTTTACTGGCAGAATAAGCAGCTGGGTTATTTAAGGATTTAATTCCTTTATATAGAGAAGTATTTGGTGCTAAAAAGCCGTAAATTGATGAAATGTTTACGATTACACCATTTTTATTTTTTTTAAAAAAAGGCCATACCATTTTAGATAATGTAAAAGAAGATGTTAGGTTTACACTTAAAATATCCTCCCAAATCTCCTCATCTTGTTTTTCAAATGGTACATTCCAACCTCTTAATTTTGAATCTCCAACAAAACTTGCATTATTAATTAAAATATCAATTTTTTTAAATTTCTTTATGCACAAATTTATAGATTTCTCTAATTCTTTTTTTTTAGAAATATCACAATATTCAAAATGAAAATTCTTCCCTAAATTTAGCTGACTTTTTTTTACGTCCAAATTCAAAACCTTTACACCACACGTATTTAGAGCTTTTATTATTTCATTTCCTATGTGACCACTTCCACCTGTAACAATTGCTACTTTGTTTTTTAACATTGGATTAAAAATTTTTGAATTCATAATATCTCTGGATCCCCCTTAGTCATTTTATTTTTATAATACATTTTTGCTATTTCAAGATCATGAATATCATCTATATCAATCGATCTTCCTTTTGGAATTTTTACTGCTACGACCTCCCCAGAAAAAATTGATTGGTTATTCAATATAAAATCAGGTCTAGCTATATATGCAACTGTAGTCACATCAAAAATTTGAGGTATGTCTTGTCTTCTAAAATAAAGATTTTTATTATCAATAAGTTCAAACCTTCCGTTTTTTTTTTTTCTTACCATATTAAAATATGGTGACCTTTTAGATTCACTAACTGTAATAACAAAATCTGGTTTTTTTTTATCATAAGCTTCGATACAACAATCTATGTCTTTTTTATTTTTTAAGGGAGATGTGCAAGGTAAAGAAATAAATTTCTCTAGATTCCCATTATTTTGTGCCCAGCGTATTGCATGTTTCCATGCTTCCCACTCTGGTGAGTTATCCATTGAAAGTTCTTTGGGCCTCATGAAAGGGACTTCTGCACCATAAGATTTAGCTACTTTTGCTATTTTTCCTGAATCAGTAGAAACTATAACTCTACTAATTCTTTTACTACTTAATGCACATTTTATTGAGGTGGCAATAAGAGGAATATCATTGAACATGCAAAGGTTTTTGTTTTTTAATCCTTTTGAGCCTTTTCGCGCAAAAATAAAAGCTGTATTTTTTTTTGACATTTATAAGTTTATTATTTTAACTGTTCTGAATCCTTGTGCACCTGCAGAGGCAACACCGATAGATTTGATATCCTCTAATTTTAGAGTTTGATCATCAAACGTGTAAGACCATTGTTTGTTTGGTTTTTGAAAGTCAAAATTATCATGATAAAATCTATTTTTTTTACTTTGTATAGAAAGGAATGGCTGAGGTCCAAAAAGTTTTCCTCCTTTATTATTTACAATAAGTCTATTATCTTTAATGAAAACTTCAATTTCAGGTTTTTTGACTTTACCAGTTTCTTCCACTACGATTTGTCTAGCGGCATTTTCAGCATTTGAATATTTTACTTTAACATCGGAAAATTTACCTCTTATCTTTTTAAGAATTTTTTTTACATACATCACATCTGGTCTCAAATCCCTGTAATCATGATTTGCAAAAGCTAATATTGCCTTCCCTTTTTTTTGGGCTTCTTTAAAAGCTTCTATTACGTGAGATTCTTTCAATAAATTAAACCTTGTTCCAACATTCAAACAACGAAAAATTCTTCTATTACATTTCCCTCTAACTTGATAATCGAAATGGTTTGGATGATATCCTCTCCAGCTTCTTGAGGCTCTTCTCCAATCACCAAATCTACCCATTGATAGGTCAGGTTGATTATTATTTTGTTTACAAAATTGATTGGCGTAGTCAAAAGGAACCCATTGTTCTAAAAACATATGTGAATCTGGTCTCTCCGCGTGAAACCCTGGTCTGTTGCATGTTGGAAACCATTGATGCTTTATAATTCGTTTACATATTATATTTAACAAAGTTGACATTGAGTTATAGTAACTTGTACCTGCTTGTAAGGGATCATTTGTAATAGAGTGCGGATGAAAATGCCAGTAAATTTCGTCATCTTTACTTTCATTTTTTTTCAAAATATTCCTATAAAATTCAAAGACTTTTCCATAACCTATAATTTTTGACCTAGGATTTATAACTAAGTTAATATGGTCAACACAATGCCAACTATAAACCCATCCTTTATTGAAGTCATCTAAATAAGTTGTTCTGAATTCTTTTGATAGAGCTTTAGTAAGCATTTGTTCAAGTTCATTTAAATTTTTATTATATTTTAGAAGTTTAGGGTTTAAAAAATCTGCAACAGCATTTTCTAAGCCTTGAAGCTTTACTTTTTTGTTCTGAAGATCTTTAAGTTTTTTCTGTGACGGTTTAAATTTTAGATTAAAAGTTTTATTTAATCTTTCAAAAGTTGCACCTAATGTTTCATTTAAAGGTCCTTCAGTGTCAACACAATGAACTACATAAAGAATTTTTGAAACCATAATTTTTATTTACCTGTTAAACTATTTTTAACCAATTACAAGATATTTAAAATTACTAATCTTTCTTAAATTTATAGAGGTTAGGAAATTTCCTCTCTAGTGTTCTTGCAATTTCATTTGCTACTGCAACACTTCCAGAAGAATTTAAATGTATATAATCATAAAAAAAAGATTGATCACTAATTTTTTTATCTAAATCAATAAGGAGGACATCATTATCAAGAGCTATTTTTCTAACAATTTCGTTGGTATGTTTATAAATATTGTATAGTTGTTCTGGTGAAATAATTGAACCAGGAGAAATTAATTTTTTATCAGGATAATTATTAAATTGAGTCATTAAAATAGGTTCAATATTCCACGACCTACTAAGTTTTACAAAAGACACTAAAGATGAGCTAAAATCTTGGTCTAACAGATTTTTTATTTCATTATAGGTAATTTTATTTTCTCTAAAATTAGTATAGTCATCTTTGTTTAAGTCCTCAGACCTAATTGTATTAAATAAATAATCTCTAGAATATAACCAAAAATTTGGAATCAAAGTATTCTTAATTATTCGTGATAACTCAAAAATTATTCCATTGAAATGAATCTTGAGTGATGGTTCGCCTTCTGTTTGAATTATTTTTTTTGAGGGATGGTCATCCCAGTATGAATGTGTGAGTAAAAGTGTTCCCATATCGTTAGCAGCATGCATTAGAACAGCAAACTTTGGTTTTTTTTCTATACCCTTAGCTAGAAAATTAATTAGTGAATGCAAGGAGTGATTACCAGAAACACCAGCATTTAAAATATTTAATCTTTCACCATTCTTGTGCTCTAGCTTTTCAGATAGAAGGTAGGGAAATCTCAAATCTTCATCAACAAAAATACATTCTGTTGTACTACCCCCAAAAAAAATAAAATCAATCTTTTCTGATTCTGAATTATCCTTTGGCCCTAAAATGAAACCATTATTGTCTGTTCTAAACTTATATTTTTTATTTTCATAATTTTTATTTAAAAAGTATCTTTCTGGAACCGAAACAAAGACATTTTGATTTGGAAAGTGTTCTTTTAGAAGAATATTTCTATCTAAAACCCTAACTTTATTCAATTCAATCTTTTGCTCTTCTTTTAACAAGAAGTGCCCTACTATTATATCTATTAATTTTGTTAAAGATAATGTTATAATAAAAATAAGTATAAGCGATTTAATATTTTTCATTACATTTGAGATAAATTGATCAAAAATTGTTTTTATTTAAAAAATTCACATTAATATGACATTTCTTTTAGCTTATAAATTAGGGTATTTATATAAAAATTGCTGATCATTGTATTTTTTAATTTCAAAATACCATAACTAAACATTAATATTTGAATCATAATCGAAAAAACTAAAAAGGTAGTAATCTTACAATATATTTATTTAACCAAGAGACGACATTAAGTTTCTTCCCATCTGAAAAAATACTTATAGGATCATAAAGTTCTCCTGACCCTTGACCGAAACTTAAAATTTTTTTTCTAAATTTAAAAGATTTATTATACGAGAATATTTGTCCTTGTAATTTATCTATAATGTAAAAATTCCCACCATATTCGCAAATATCATTGGGAATATAAATTTCTGGTAATTTTATAATCTCTCTTCTTAGCGTTTTCATATTGACTATTAACAAACTATTTAATTTAGACCAGTCCATAATTATCAGGAATGGGTTGATAAATCTTGCTTTACATATAGAACTTGAAAAATGACTAACTTTAAAGAAAATTTTATAATTTTTAAACAATTCACCATTTTTCTGAAGAAAGAAAAAGTTATTTTCATAAAAGAAAGTTGTTATTACAGGTAATGGAATATCTTTGAAAGTAAGGTGACCATTTTTTTTGTAAAAAAAAAATCCTTTTGAATATGATGATCCAATTGAAATACTACCATCTGACAAAATATCTATTTGTGTTGGAAGACCAGCAATATATTTTTTCGTTTCATTATTACTAGTAATTGTTAGATTTTTTTTATCACATGTTATAAAAATCTTTTTATTAAAAGATTCCCTAAAATCCCATGTAAAAAGATCAACTTTTTCTGTCTGTATTTTTTTATTGATTACTACCTGATTTTTTTCAATTATTTCTCTTATTAGATAAATATTTCTTACAGATTTTGTTCTTAGAGATCTAAACTTTTCATTATTAAAAGTTTTAGTATAGATTACAGCGCATTTTTTACACACTTTCTCCCAATCCAAGTCTTTAGATAAAGATTTATTTTTTTTTCTAATTAACTCAATAAAAAGGTTTTCAAGTTCAATTTCAAGATTAGTGTCACTTAGTTCAATATTTATAATTTTTTTTGCTATTTCATTAATATCTCTTTTAACTAATTTATCATTAGGTGTTAAACTCTTATCTAAAATAAAACGATAATTATTGAAAACATTTGAATCTAAAATTTTAACTTGTCTTAAATTAACTTTTTTCATTTATTTTTAAGCACTGACCAATTAAAATTTGGTAAAATTTTGTGAAGATAAGAATCTTTATTGTATACAAATATTTTAACATTATAAGTTTTAAATTCGATAAGCCATTGGGAAATTAACTTTAATGTTTTTTCTCTATTTGTATAAGGACTATTTAACTTTATACCTTTTTTTTCAACATTTCTTATCTTATTCACAGGGTGAAAAAAATAGCTATGATTGTGCATATCAATGCCAACTAAAATTATTCTTTTCCAACCCATCATATATGCAATATTTATTACGGAAGTTAAGGAGTTAAATCCGTGTACAACTCCTTCATCTATTTTTTTTGATAAACCAATATATTTCCCTCTCCCTTTTCTTTTGTATCTAAAAATCTTTGCGTCGTATCTTAAAAGTTTTTTTCCTATAAGAGAATTTGGTTTATGAGCTTTAAACCCTTCCTGAATTAGAAAATATGTTTTTTTATATTTTGGATTATCATTTATATGCTGGGCATACTCATTTATGTCATCTATTTCTCCAATAACATGATAGTCAACATTTACTTTTTTTTGTCTTGAAAAGTCCCTAAAACTTATCACATCGAAACTTTCCATTCTTTTCCAAAACCTATTTTTAATTTTATTGATTGATGGGCCTGTTCCACAGATAAATACAGTTTTACCTTTTTTTTTTTTTAACAAAAAATCAAATGTAACATTTTGATAAAAATTTTTATTTTTTAAGTTGTAAATATAGGGAAAAATACAAGGTAATAGATAACGGATTGTTCTAAAATTATTAATTGTAAAGTTTAAAGTCTTAATAAAAAAATTTTTCATTTTATTTTTAATGTGTTAAGTTTTTCTATAATTTTTGTAATTTCAACCGAACTTTTTATGCTGGAAGGTTTTGCTTTTTTATTCTTAATCATTTTTAGAAACTCTTTCATTTCGTCAATGTACATTTCATTTATTTCACTATTTGAGAATTGTTTTTTCCTTTCTTTAAATCCATCAACTTTCCATTTTACTAAATTCTTGTGATAATCCCAAATGACTGTTCCTTTTTCACATAAAACTATACAATTTCTTTTTGGATATCTAGATAACATATCGAGGTGTATATTTATAAAAATATCTTTCGAGGTTTTTAAAATTAAATCAGCATGATTTTCAACGTTCATTTCAAGATCATTAATACGATATACATGACCAGTACTTTTCTTGATATCTCCAAAAATCCACTGAATATAATCTAATTCGTGACTCATTTCTAATAGAATACCACCACCTAGTTTTCGTTGAGCTGATACAGAATCTTGATATTTAACATTTTTCCTCCAGAGAGGTAAGTATTGAGAGACATAAATTTGAGAAGATCTTATTTTTCCTAATTTGTCAGAAGAAAGTATTTTTTTAAAAAAATTAAGTGATTTTAAAAATCTAAGACAATATCCAACCATTATTGGATTATTCGGATTTTTATTAATAATTTTCAATATACTATTTGCTTGATAGCTTGTGTTAGCGATAGGTTTTTCAAAGAAGATGGGTTTATTTTTTTTTATAAAATAGTTGGTGATCTCTTTACGAAAACTTGACGGGTTTGCTAAAATTACAGCATTTATCTTTTCAGATGGGTATTTTTTATAATTCTCCACTATTACATCTGGTTTAATAAAAAGTTCTGATTTAGATTTATTTCTTCTCACGAGAACTATTTTATTATACGAAGATATTTTTTTTAAATTCTTGATATGCCTTTGGCTTATACTACCACTCCCAACAACTAATATTGTTAAATTATTCATCAAAAATTTTTTTTGCTCTTTCTAAGTCCTCTAATCTTCCAACTTCAAACCAACTATTGTAAAAAGAATATAAGTGTGTTTTTTTCTTTTGAATTATAGCTTTTCTAAAAACATCGGGCATGTCTATTTTTTTGTTATACTCAAAAAAATCAAAAAACTTTGGACTAAGTATATACATTCCAGCATTTATAAAATTTGTAATAGTTGGCTTCTCAGTAATATTTTTGATCAGTCCATTCTTTTCTTCAATAACTCCGTAAGGTAAATTTGTTATAAACTCTCTAACAGCCATTGTTGCAATACCCTTGTGCTTGAGATGAAAATTTAAGAATTTTTTAAAGTCCAAATTTGTGATAATATCACCGTTTAAAACTAAGACCGATTTTTTTGGCTTAGGTGATAACAGCGATAATGATCCAGCTGTACCTAAATATGTCTTTTCATCAATATATTCAATTTTCACATCTAATTTGGAACCATCACCTAAATAATCCATAATTTTGTTTTTTAAATAATTAACCGAGATATAGAAATTATTAAAACCGAATTTTTTTAAATTATTTATCATCATTTCTAATATAGTTTGCTCTCCCATTTTAATCAGAGGTTTAGGAATTTTTTTTGTAAGAGGAAGTAACCTTCTTCCTTTTCCACCCGCCATAATTATTACTGAGTTTGAAATTTTTTTATCATAAATTTCATCTAAAAATAAAAAGTCAACAACTTGTTTATTTTTATTAAGTATAGGTGCACATATAATTCCATTATCTTTTAAAATTGCGAGATTATCTTTTTTATTTTTTTTAAAATTTAATGTAAAAGGTTTGGAGTTCATAGCCTTTGATACTTGATCATCTAACGAACCTCCATCTAAAAGATGCCTTCTAATATCGCCATCTGAAATTATTCCGACTAGTCTCAAATTTAAATCACAAACTAAAACCAACTTGCATTGATATTTCTGTAGAATTTTCATTGAATTAATAAGTTTTTCTTCCGGCTTTAAAATAATTTTTTTGAAATTAATCATTATAATCTCTAAAGTTTTGAATTAATCTTTAAGTTTTGTTTAATTATTGTTCCTGCTGGTAAAAAAACGTTTGAATTTACTTTTACATTCCCGCATAGAATTGAACCTGGTGCAATGTGACTATTTTTACCAATTATGCAATCATGTTCAATAATACATCCAGAATTAATTATTGTATTTTTCTCTATAACCACATTGCTTTGAATTATGCAGCCAGCCATTATTTGAACAGAGTCTTGAACACTAACCGATGGTGAAACAATTGCTGATGGATGAACGAGGTTTATAAATTTATAACCTAACTTTATATATCTTTTATATAAAGTTTCTCTAAGATTCCTATTATTACCTGGAACTATTCCCAAACCATTGACTAATTTCACCTCATTTGGTTTAAATTTACTCAAAAATTCTTCATCAGTAATTTTTATGTGCGATTTAACTTTTCCTCCCTCTTTAGGCGCGACTAGACAGATTGGTTCGTTTTTTTGTAGCTTTAAAATATCTAGACAAACACCAGCATGTCCGCCAGCACCCAAAAGCGCAATTCTATCGCTTTCATTTTTAAACTTTTTCATTTAATCCATAATTTTTTTTTGATTTTTTTCCATTTAATTCAAGGATATTAATGGCACTGACTCCTTTATTAGACCTTTTAACAGTTAGATTGTTTAAAGAAAAAATTGTACCTTTTTTAATCTTCTTTTTTGTAATTATTTTTCCTCTAATCTTTGACTTATTAGAAACTTCTTCTTCACTTGGCTTTTTAATATTACTTCCCAAGGCAATTTCGACTTGTCTAATTGCTGTAACCATATTTTTGAATTCATTCTTTTCAAGAGAAGAGGAGTGGTCGGGACCATCAAGATTCTTATTAAGCGTTAGATGTTTTTCAATAATATGTATATCTAAGGCTGCAGCACCAATAGCAACATTGATACCCATAGTGTGATCAGAAAGTCCTACTGGAAGTTTAAAATATTTTTTTAAGGTTGAAATTACACCTAAATTGACATTTTTTAATGGAGTTGGGTATTCTGTTGTACATTGGAGAATGGTGACTCTTTTTTTTAAAACATTTTGTGCTTGATAAGTTTTCAAAAAACTTAAGGCATCAATTTTAGTAGGCATTTTTTTTTTAATTGAACTATAGCTTATTATTCCAAGAGCAAGTTTAATTTCAGACAAGTTTGACATTCCTGTAGACAATATTATTGGCAAATTTGAAAGTGATGCTTTATACAAAATAATTGGATTTACTAAATCACCAGATGCAATTTTTATTCTTCTAATTTTTACTGTGTCAATTAGAAATTTTAAACTATCAGAATCAAAAGCTGTAGACATGAATTCTATGCCTAGTTGCTTGGAGTACTTATTAAGTTTCAGAAAATCTTCTTTTTTTATTTCCAACCTTTGTAGTAGTGCTTTTTGATTAATATATTTTTTTTTATTTTGATAATTGCAAGTTTTTGCATCATCAGTTACTAGTTCCCTTGTTATAAATGACTGAAATTTTATTGCATCAGCACCGCAATCTTTGGCACTTTTAATAAGTTTTAGGGCTTTCTTTAAATCACCATTATGATTTACCCCAGCCTCAGCTATAATGAATATTTTCTTTTTTTGCAATTTTAATTGTCTACCTGTTTAATAATTAAAAAAGCTTCTGCGTAAGGAAACCCAGATTCACTTCCTTTTAATTTTGACCTTTGCTTTGTAATAATTCCTACAATTTGAATACAATCAGACGTGAATAAAGTATCAATAATTTCTTTTGAAAATTTTACGCAACGAATAAAAACTAGTCTTACTTTTTTAGTATTCATTTTATATTGTAGAATGATTTTAATAATAAATTATTCGGATCAATTTTTTTTATTTTATTAGTAATAAGAACAGTTGTATTTTTTTTAAAATAAGGATTATCACATTTTTTTGCTATTTGTAAAAATTGTTTTGAAAGAGCTTTCTTTATAGCCTTAACAATGTTTACGCTATTACCATTACATGATAAAATTGATTTTGCTTTAATTCTACCGCCCTGTCTTATTCCTACGTTTACAGTTGGTACTCCTATAGACGGTGCTTCAATTATACCACTTGAGGAATTACCAACAATTACATTACTAATAGTCATTAAACTAATGTATCTTTCAAATCCAAGATTTTTAATGATAATAGCACTTTCTTTTTTTTTATTTATGAATTCTTGAATTGGCCTTATTATTTCATCACCACGAGTATCAGCATTAGGATAGGTAAAAAAAAATGTTGTATTTTCAAAGTTAGACAATGCATTTAAAATTTCATTAATTTCTAACTTTGGTGATTCATGTAAAAGTGTAACAGGGTGATAAGTAATTAAAAATATATTTTTTTTAAACTTAATTTTGTAAAATTTTTCTAATTCATTTCTTGAGTATTTTTTTACTTTTTTTAAACTTTCAACCCCTAATGCCCCAACATTAAAAACTAAATTTGGATTTTCACCCATTTGAACTACTCTTTTTCTATAAAAATCGGTAGATGTAAAATGTATATGTGACATTTTTGTAATGGAATGTCTCATTGCCTCGTCAATAACTCCCTCAGTTGCTTCCCCACCATGAATATGAGCAATGGGAATTTTATAAATAGTTGCGACAGTTGCAGCTGCCAAAATTTCATATCTATCTCCTAATAAAACAATTATATCTGGTTTTATTTTTTTAAAAAAATTTGAAATCCTTTTTATAGCTATAGAAAGAGAATTACATAGTAAATCTGGACCTAAACCCTTTGCATTAATTTTTATTTTACTCCAAATCGGAAAACCATCTTTTATAATTTCAGAAATAGAATAACCATATTTTTTTTCTACATGTGTTCCAGTTACCAAAAGACCTATTTTTAAATTTTTTGTATTTATTAATTTTTTTATCAAAGGTTTAAGTAACCCATATTCTGCTCTAGTTCCAGTTACAACTAACACTTTTTTCATTTGATACTACAAGTCACAAAAATTATTAATTAACCTTATTATTTTTTTTTGATCCTCTATTCTCAAATTAACGGAACTTGGAAGACTTAATGCATTTTTATAAAGGTTTTTAGCCTGTTTATTACCAATAGTTAAATATTTTTTGTAAGGTTTAGATAAGTTCATTGGTTGCCACAATCTTCTTGTTTGAACCTTTTTTTTCAATAAATTTGTGAGTAAAATTTTTGCATTAAGTTGTCTGTGTTTAATCAAAATAGTAAATAACCACCAATTAGGTTTTGAAAAAGCAATAGGTTTAATTAATTTTATAAACTTATTATTTTTGAAGCCTTTAGTGTAAATTTCAGATATTTTTTCTTTTTGTTTAACAAAAAAATCTAATTTATCCATTTGAGTTAATCCTAATGCAGCGTTTAAATTATTCATTCTATAATTAAATCCAATTTCTTTATGAATATAATCAATTTTTGATGACTTTGCCTGTTGTGATAGAAACTTGATTTTTTTTGCAATAGATTTTTGATTTGTAACTACAACTCCTCCGCTAGCTGTTGTTATTATTTTATTTCCATTAAAACTAAAACAGCCAACTTTTCCAAAAGAACCTAGTTGTTTATCCTTAAACTTTGCTCCAAAGGATTCGGCTGCATCTTCAACTACAGGAATTTTAAATTTTTTTCCCAACTTTATTATTTGGTCAATTTGCGCTGAATGTCCCAAAATATGTACAGGCAAAATGGCTCCGATTTTTTGATTTGTTTTTTTTAAAAAACAATTTTCAGATTTTGTGTAGCATTCTGTTTCAAGAAAATTTTGTATGAGTTTGTGATCAATTTGCCACGTTTCTCTATCACAGTCAAAAAGAATTGGCTCAGCACCAACATATTTGATTACATTTACTGATGCAATGAATGTTAAATTTGAAACCAAAACTAAATCATTCTTTTTTACTCCAATTCCTATTAAAGCTAAATGAAGAGCCGCTGTACCAGATGAACATGCGATAGCATAATTACACCCTACTTTTTTTGCTACAATTCTTTCAAAATCATTTACTAATGGACCAGAAGTTGAAACCCAATTATCATCAATACATTTTGAAATAATTTTTTTATCTTTTTTTAAAAAATAGGGTTCATATAAAGGTATTAATTTACTCATAGTAAAACTCAATAAATATATTTATTAAATTCTTTATATTGTATATGCTCTTCAGATGTTTCTAGCCATTCAATAAATTTCTTAAGCCCCTTAGTTAACCCTTTTTCTCCTGAATATTCCGGTTTCCATCCAAGTTTTTTATTTAGTTTTTTAAAAGAGCATTGTAAGTGATCAACTTCGCTATTCTTTGGTCGTATTCTTTTACTTTCAAATTTAATAGGAACTTCATAATTTAATATTTCCATACATAACAAACAAAGCTGTTCTATTGATATTGAAAATCCGGAACCAATATTAAAAGTTTCACCTTCCACATTTGTTCCCTCTAAAATTTTTATAAAGCCATTAACAGTATCATCAATAAAACAGAAATCTCTTAGAGGAAAACCAGATCCAATTTTTAATTGTTTTTCTTTTTTAATTAGTTGCAACAATATAGAAGGAATTATTGCTCTTAAACTTTGTCTCGGTCCATATGTATTGAAAGGACGAGCAATTGTAACTGGTAATTCAAAAGATTTAAAATAAGAAATTGCAAGTTGATCTGCAGCTATTTTTGATGCTGCATAAGGAGACTGAGCATTTATTGGATGTTCCTCTGTAATTGGAACAAATTGAGCTGAACCATAAATCTCACTAGTAGATGTATGAATAATTTTTTTTATTTTGTATTTCTTAGCTGATTCTAATATGTTCAGCGTTCCCTTAAGATTCACGTCAAAATAAGAATTTACAGCTTTGTAACTATATGGAATTGAAATTAAAGAAGCTAGGTGAAGAATGTAATCACATTTTTTAACAATTGAATCAATTAGATTAAAATCTCTAACATCTCCCATTATGAGTTCACATTGATTAATATGCTCTTTTCTTATTCTTTCTAACCATCCCCACGAATTAAAACTGTTGTATAAACAAAGACAGATTACATGGTAGTCTTTTTTTACTAATTTTTCTACAACATGACTTCCAATGAAACCTTCAGAACCAGTAACTAAAATTTTTTTTTTCATATTATTGCCAATATATCTGCTTTAACCTGAGAAAGTTAAAAAACTTTCCATTGTGTATTTTTTTCTGATTAATTTTGAGAAATTTGCTTAAAAAAATATTATAAATTAAAAAAAGTATTCTGAATGGAAATGTTTTAATCTTATAAATTAAAAATTCTGTCTCTTTTTTTTTCAAAGACCTTAAACAAATTGAAACATTGTTTCTTGATTTAAATTTGCCATTACTTTTAAACTTAGAGTTCTTTTTGCATAAAACTCTGATCATTCCATAACCTAAAATTTCAGATTTAATTATTTCAAACTTAGACTTTATTATTAAATTTTTAAGGGTATTGATTGTAAAATTATAAGGATGAGGAATTCTAAAATATCCTCTTAGTCCCTTTGGCGGATACTTAATTTCTAATGCAAGGGTTTCTATAATCAAATATTTTCCACTATTTAATAAAGAATAAATTTTCTTAAGACTATCGAGAGGGTTAAAAAAATGTTCAATTACATCCAAAAGACAAATAACATCAAAGTTATTGATATCTTTTTTTAATAAATAACTAATACCTTTATTTTTAATATTTAAATTATATAATTTTTTAGCTGAGAAACATGATTCTTGAGATGGGTCACTTCCAGAAACGTGAAAGTTGTGTAAACTTTTCAAAGCAGCAATATTTGCTCCACTTCCACAACCTAGCTCGTAAACAGACTTAGCTTTTGGAATATTTTCTTTAATAAAACTTCCAATCAAATCTCCCTTACAACCTTTAGAAATATCTCCTATTCCTTTTATTCCATAAAATTTTTCATATAGACCATTATAATATTTTGAATAGGATTCTTCTGTATACATTGGGTTCATAAAGCAAAGTCCACATTCCAAGCAAACTGAATAAGTATTTGTAAATCCGAGGTTATCTGTAACTTTAAAATTTAAATAATCCAGAGAATTACACAAAATGCAATATCTCTTAACAGAATCAAGATTTAATTTTCTAACAAATTTCATATTTTAGTTTTTTCTATTTTTTGAAGGTTTGCCATATTCCTGAAAAGGCTATTTTTTTTATTATACAATTCAGACCAAGTACCATTTTCAACAACTTTACCTTTCTTTAAGTAATAAATCTTATCCACAAATCTTAAAAAAGACATACGATGCGTCACAATTATTATTGTACTATCAACAAAAATTTTTTTTATTTGCATCATAATTTTCTTCTCTGATAGAGCATCTTGTGAAGATGTTGCCTCATCTAGAATCAAAATTTTTGGTTTATTAAAGATTGCTCTAGCAATGAAAATCTTTTGTATTTGCCCCCCTGATAGTTCAATAGTTTTTCCTCCAATTACAGTGTTATATTTCTTTGGTAAAGAGTCTATATAGTTTCCTATTCCAGCGATGTCTGCAGCTCTTTTAATATTCTCAAAACTAGCATTTTTTTGAAACATTGAAATATTATTTTTTACAGATGTGTTAAAAATGTGACCTTTTTGTGGAATAACTGATATCATATTCCTCCACTGATATTCTGAAAAACTACTTATATCTTTATTACCCATTAAAATTGAGCCGCTAGATGGATTATAAAGTTTAAGAATTAAATTAATTAATGTAGACTTTCCAGCGCCAGTTTCACCAATTATCCCAACAATTGATTTTTGTTTTATTATTAAATTTATTTTTTTTATGATTCTTTTTTTTTGGTATGAAAAAACTACATTTTTAAATTTAATATCATCTAGTTTAATTATGCCTTTTCCTTTAAATTTTTTTTTTGGGACTCTCTTTTCTGTGATTTCGTTAATAATACTCTCTACATAAGCTTGTCTTTTAAAAAGAGAGGATCTTAAATTATTAATTTCTACAATAGGAGTTTGAATCCTAAATAAAAAAAAAATAATTATTAAGGATGCATGAAAACTTATAAATTCAATATCTAAGGTGGTTAGATATTCAGAAATAATTAACAAACTCCCCAATAAGATAATACTCATAGATCTTTGAATGGGTGCTAAAAGTGATAAATATTTGATTGATTTTATACCTAATTGGAATACGTTATTCGTGATCTTTTTATTGTATTTTGAAAAAAATGATTTTTTATTATTAATTAAAATTTCATCTATGCCATAAAAGGTATTGATCAAATTATCGTGATGCTTCACGCAATTATCTCTATACAATCTGCTTAATTTTTTTTGTACCAAAATTATTTTATTAGTAATAATAGAAACGAAAATTAATAATAAGATAATAATCAAAGATGGCACTGTCTTATAATAAATTATTGAAAATAAGTACAAAATAACAATTAAAGAATTAGTCAAAAATTTTACAAAGTCAGAACAAAAGGCTGCAAATGCTGGAGTCATATTTGCAATTTTAACAACAATCTCGTTTTTGTTTAGTTTATCTAATTCTTTCTTATCTATGCTAAAAAAATTTATTAACATATTATCTTTAGCCTCTCTTTCTAAATTATTAGATATAATTCCTGGTATATAAGCGTTGAAAAAATTTGCAGATTCTCTAAGTAATTGCAAAAATATTATCATTATAATTATTGAAATTGAGTTTAAATTTTCTATTTGAGGAACAATCCATCCTAAAAAAGGGATATTATCCAGATTGTTATTTTTGGTGAAAAAAATTGTTAATATACCTGCACATAAAATGTCAAATAACACAATAAATATTCCTAAGAACAAAAGAACAAAGATTATTTTTTTTCTTACTAAAAAATAACTAGATAACTTAAAGGTTATTTTTGTAAAACTAGTTGAAAAAAATATATTTAATAATTTTTTTAGAATGAACATTGTTATTTTAGGATCAAAATCTCAAATACTTTTGAGTAATTTTGAAATTCTTTTTTCTATTGTATGATGTTTTTTAAAGTTTAGAAAAGCCTCGGTGGCTATCTTTTCTGTAACTTTAAAATCATTTAAAATTTCTAAAACCTGATTATAATTAGAAAAATCTGATTTTATTTCGATATAGTGTTTATCAACTTCAGTTAATCCTTGAAAATTTCCTTCAACAAGCAGATTACAGGATCCATTCGCAACTGCATCAAATTGTCTGGATGAAATCAATGAGCCGTCAAAATAGAAGTTTGATTTTTCATACACATCTTTATAGTTATTTTTCATTTTTTCAAAACAATATTTTGGATTTCACTTTAAAAATCATCCTTAAATTTTTTTAATTCTTTTTTATTAATCATCATTCTTTTCATAGCTTTAAACATTTGAGTGTTGATTGAAAACATTCGAATAGCAGTGATTGTAATATATACTTGTTTCAGGCACGATATATTGTTTGCCATATTTTGTTCTGATATATGCACTCTCATAACCAGGAAAAAAACATGCTCTAACGTGCCTATCGATTATTTCTTCATCCACAATTTGTGTTATATCGCGAAGCGAGTTAATAGATTCGCGGGAGTAAAATTTTCCATCATCTTGAGACATTTTTCTTCGTGGAATATTTGAATTCAGAATGTCATTATATAAAACACTGATATTAGTCCTTACTTTTTCAACAGTATCCATATACAAAGAAATAGCTGTAGTTCGAGTATTAATAATACTCTCAAACTCATATGCAATATCCCCAGAGTCTACTTTATCAGACATCCAGTGCACTGTGGTATGAAATTTTTCATCACCGCGCACAATGGCATGATTAATGGAGTAATATCCTTTGTAATTAGGTAAAGTCGCATTGTGCAAATTAATTGCATGATAATCAACTGCCTCAAGCACCTTTTTAGGAATTTTCCAGTTATGTTGAATGGATACCAGATAATCAACTTTATGTTTTTCAATAGTTCTGAGAATTTCTTCCGCATGTCTATCTGAATTACTTAGAAATGGGATGCTATTGTCATTTACTACGTCGGCATAGAATTTCTCATTAGTAACTGCTAGGACTACTTTAAAATCAGATGAATAATTCTGAACAAGACTAATCCATGCAGTTTGAGCAAGACGACGGTCACCTAAAAATACTATTCTCATTTAACTACCCTTATCAAAATTAACAACCATCAAGAAAACTAGACGCTTATTACCATACAGTTCAGGCAAAGAGCCTTCGATAATTTTAGAGTCTTGTTCAGAAATCTCAAAACCAAGAAAATTTAAGGTGAAAAGTATCTGAGCACCATCCCAAGCTAAATAATTTAAATGTTCATCTGCATCGATTCTTTTAACCATATAACTTCTGTTGTTGTTATAAGCTGTTAGCAAAATTCTTAATTGTGAGGTTCTGCGAGAAGCGTCTATAAAAAATTCTTTCATTCGCTGATCAACATTAGGGAAAAGATCATTTGAGATCATGATATCGTAGGAAGATAAATTAACAGTAGACCAATCACCAGCCAAATGAATAAAATCTTTCATTTTATTTTTCATATTAACTACATCACATTTAGAATCATGTACAAGCGGATCTACTAAAGTATAGTTATTGTTGGTTGCTAGCTTTTTAGAAAGACATGAGAGCCCTCCACCTATATCAGCTACATTCCTCAATTTACTTTTATTGTCCCTTAAAATATCCCCATACATATCATAAAATATTAATCTTTTTGCAGGAGAATTGATCATCCATTTATCGCAAGTTAACATCTCCTGTTTTTCAGAATAGCTGTCACCGATCATTCTTCCAATAGAGTCATGAATTAAATAATCGTTAACATCCTTTTCATTGTAAATTCTAATTGAAAATTCTTTTATATTATCAATTCTACTCACCAAAATTCCTTATATTAATATTTACTTTATACAATTAATTTGCGATCTACAGATTGTCTATTAAATAGTTAATTTGTTTTTCAAATGTAAAATTCTCTAGCACGCATTCATAACTATTTTCTATAAGTTTATTACAAAGCGATAAGTCAGAAAGCTTGTCCATAGCCTCATCTAAATTTCGGTGATCTTTCGAAATAGATATATAATGCTCATCAGGTTCCATATAACCCTCATATTTTCCTTCATATAAGATTAAAACCGATTTGGAAGCTGCTGCTTCGATGACTCTCCCAGAGATAAGTCTACACTTAATTTTATATTCATCACCCAAGGGATTTAAAACATTATCGTAGACTTCGTTAAAGTCAGCTTCCTTGTTTTTTTGAGTATAATTATTGGTTAAATACCTTACTTTTTCAGTTATATCAAAAAAATCTGTACCAGACTCTGTTCCAAGTTGTGCTTTGCAATTACGTAAAAAATCAGCCCAAATATTGGGGACAAAGCGATCAGCTTCATCCATTGAACAGTCTAACACGAGTTTTTTATTTCGGAGTGATTGCATTATAGCATTCATCAAATTAGATCGTTCCTGATGCCCAAAGTACCAAGGTTCATTCATACCTCTAAATCCAATATCTATAGGTCTTTGATCGAGTAAAGGACCAGGAAAAAAGGTTGATTGATCTAATGCCCCTGCATGACCGTTAAGAATTTTAATACCATTGAGTCTTTTTCTAAAAATCTCTGATGTAACAGCACTTGTACCAAGTTGTACGAAAATATTAATACCTAAACTCTCACAAAATTTCATTTTCTCAGGCATATTTTTATAAAAATTGGTAAGATAAAAGACTTTTTGACCATCAAATGATGAAATATACTCAAACAGTACTGGGCTTTGATGCAAGCCATTTGCAAAAACAGAATGTAATAAAACAATGACATCAGGTCTAAATATATTTTTTATGTAGAAAGTGTCAGCTTTATTACATGGAATTTTGCGCTTTAAATTTAACAAATGCACTTTCAGGTTTTTGTGATTTTTAAAATTTTTTGGCCACAGAACATGATAAGAGAGAGTACTGCAATTAGAAACTGCGTAAACCAACAAAACTTTAAGTTTTTTTTTTTTTATATTAATCTCCATGAGATATGAAGAAATACTCGCACAAAAAAAATCGTAGATTTCTATAGAGAAGATACTTATGGTGCAAGCTTTTAAAAAAGCTGTCTATTCTTTTGGTTATCATTAAGTTAAAAATTTAATTTTTTTTTGTATATTTATAAGTTATGTATAATGAAATTTTAGTTTTCAGAACGTTATTTTTTCTTTAAACTTTTTATATTCTTCGTTTTTTAAGATTAAATTACAAACATTATCAAAGTCTTCAATTTTGATTAATGATGAATTATAAGGTTTGATATTGGCGATATTCTTTACACCTTTACAGAAAAACTTATCCTCGTTGGTGTTAGTTGCTGATTTTATTCTCCAAAAATTTCCATGATTTTCACTATTTGCCAATTCTTCCTCTGTTGCTAATGTTTCACTAATTTTTTCTCCTGCTCTTATACCAATAAATTTAATTTTACTTTTTGAATCAGTAATTTTTAGACAAGCTCTAGCTAGATCATGTATATATGCTGCTCTTGCTTTATGAATAAATAAGTCACCGTTTTGACCATAATTAATTGCATGCATTACTAATTCAATGGCATTTGTCAAAGACATTAAGAATCTTGTCATTCTTTTATCTGTAATTGTGAGATCTTTTCCATCTTTAATTTGTTGAAAAAAAAGTGGTAAAACCGAGCCCCGCGAAAACATTACATTTCCATATCTGACTGTACAAATTAACGTCTTATTATTTTTAAATCTAGCTCTACTCAGCATCAGTTTTTCCATTAACATTTTTGAACTACCCATTACATTTACAGGATAGCAAGCTTTGTCTGTACTTAGTAACACTACTTTCTTAATACTAAATTCTGCTGCTAGATTTAGAATATTTTCAGTTCCTAAAACATTTGTTTTTATTGCCTCAATTGGAAAGAATTCGCAAGATGGCACATGTTTCAAAGCTGCCGCATGAAAAATATAGTCTACATTTTTGAAAAAGTCTTTCATTGAATTAATATCCCTGACATCTCCAAGTCTATATTCAATTAAATTACTCTTAAAGTTTGACCTCATCCTATATTGTTTATCTTCATCTCTGCTAAGAATTACTATTTTTTTAACGGGGACCTTTTTTTTTAAAATGTAATCTGTCAATTTTGACCCAAAGGATCCTGTACCGCCTGTAATTAATAATGTTTTATTTTTTAGATTATCCATTCTTATATTTCTGAAACTTGGTATGTATCGGGATTTTTCTTATCTAATTCTTTTGAAGCATAAGCAACAACAACAGATCTTTTTTTTGTTTTATTTACAAGCGTATGAATTGTTCCAGGCCCAACATAAATTATTTCTGGAATATTAGAAGAAATATTTTTCACTATTTTTTTATTCTCAGTTTTTATTAACAATTCTAACTCACCACTTACGCAAAAAAACCATTCCTCTTTTTTTTTATGATAGTGATCACCTCTTCTTGCCCCTGGTTCAACTGTGTAAACATAAACTTGTCCCTTTCCAGGGATATTTTCAGTTTTGAATCTTAAAGCTTCAAATAAACTTCCCCTTTTATCATCAAAAGTTTTTACTTTTTTAATGGAGTATCCTTTTTTTTTAGAATTTGTCATAATAACTAATGGTTTTTTCTTCCCCAAGTATTAAAGTCAACAATATCTCTCATACCAAGTATGATATTAACTACTTTATTAGATACATTAATTTGATTATAAGCATCAGGGATGGGAGAGTTCTTTAAACTTGAAAAGTTCTTTGTAATTACATTTATCATACTTAAAACATTTTCTGAATTCAATCCTGTTATTGGACAATAACCTGAGTCTAATGATTCATATTTTTCAGTAGAGTTTCTTATTGCTAACGCTGGAAATTTTAGGATTGCTGAATCTTCGTGAATGGTTCCACTATCCGAAATAACACAATAAGATTCTTTTTGTAATTTTATGTAATCTAAAAGTCCAAAAGGAGAGTGCCAATTAACTAAATTATTTGAATTTTGTAAAAAATCGAACTTCTTTAAACTATTAATTGTTCTTGGATGCGCACTTACGACCAAAGGTAATTTATATTTATCAACAATAGAATTAAAAGTTTTAACAACTTCTGCTAAATTCCCCTTTTTATCAACATTTTCTTCTCTATGAAGACTTGCAAGAAAGTATTTTTTTGGTTTAAGGTTTAAATTTTTAAGAATAATATTTTTTTTTATTTTTTTTTCTAATTTATCGTACACTTCCTTAATTGGACTACCAACCACAAAAATATTTTTTGTATGAATACCTTCTTTAATTAGGTTTCTTCTGCTGTGCTCTGTATAAGCAAGGTTTACGTCACTTGTATGATCAATTAATTTTCTGTTAAGCTCTTCAGGCACATCATTATCAAAAGATCTATCTCCAGCCTCTAAGTGAAAAATTGGTATTTTTTTTCTTTTTGCAGCTATTGCACTTAAGCCAGAATTAGTATCACCCAGAATCAAAATTGCGTCAGGCTTTTCTTTGTCCATAACGTTTCCTGTCTCTTTTATGATTTTAGCGATTTGTTCTTGGATATTTTTTGATTTACATTCAAGTTGTATATCTGGACATCTTAAATTTAAATCTTGAAAAAAAACTTGGTGTAAATTTTTATCATAATTTTGTCCTGTGTGAACAAGGATGTTACTAGCAAAACAATCTATTTTTTTTATAATTTCGCATAGCCTTATAATTTCTGGGCGAGTTCCTAAAATTGTCATAATTTTCATAAAACTGCCTCTTTTACCTTTTCAATGATAAAATCTTGTGTATCTCTATCTACCCACCATCCTGTTGGAATTGCAAGTTCTCTTTGATCAAACCAATTAACATTTGGTAAGTTTGCTTTTTTTTTAAACATCGAGTACAAGTCATTTCTTACATGAATTTGGCCATTTTGAATACCGTTTTTTGTTAAAAAAGCAGATACTTTTTTTCTGTTTTCAACCAGAATTGTATATCCCCAAAATGTTTGATAATCTAATTCATCTCTTAATAAGGTTTTAATACCTTTAATATTCTTAAATTTTTTATCGTATCTTTTTCCATTCTTATAACATCTTTCTAGTATCCAATTAATATGCTTTATTTGCGATAGACCTATTGACGAAGCAATATCATTTATATTTCCTTTGAATCCCCATTCTTTTATATCTTGTCTCCAGACGTCTCTACCAATTCTATCATCTCGGTCTACTCCAAACCACTTAAGTTTTTTAGCTAGTTTGAAATCTTTTTTACTACCACAAAAAATTGCACCACCATCACCAGTTGTAATATGTTTAATAGCTTGGAATGAAAAACAAACAAAATCCCCGAATGATCCAATTTTTTTACCTCTTCTTTTTGTACCAAATGCATGAGCTGCATCTTCAATTATTTTTATATTTTTATATTTATTCTTTAGTTTGTATATTTTCTCTACCTCCGCTGGTGACCCTTCTTTATGTAAAATGTAGATTGCTTTGGTATTTTCAGTAATTAAAGGCTCTATAGTTTCGCTTGTCAGCATCCCAGTTTTACGACAAATATCAGCCCAAACTGGGACTGCTCCAAGCATTAAAATTGGTTGATTACCTGCTATACATGTTAAAGGTGTAGTTATAACTTCAGCACCTGGACCAACCCCAGCTATTTTCATTGCTATTGTGATTGCAGTGGTACATGAGTTTGTTAAAACACAATTTTCGTTTCCAATAAAATTTGAAATTTTCGCTCGAAACTTTTCTGCCATTTCACCCTCTGCTAAATAACCACTATATAAAGTTTTATTAACTAATTCTTTTGCTTCACTGGGCATGAAAGCTTTAAATAAAGGTATATTTTTCAATTTTTCCAAGCTTTAATTAAAAATATTATATTTAAATTAACTATCATAATAAAATTGGCCATAGCTACCGCAGTCCTTGATGATTCAAAAGACAAAAACAAAAACAATTTTTTTTTTAGTTTGATAAAATAAAATCCTTATCTAAAACTAAAGTTTTATAATTACTAATACAATTAAGCATAACTTTTACTCTATTTTTTCCAATAATAGAGACAACTTCGCCAAATATTTTTTTAAAGGGGCCTTTAGTAACTACAATTTTTTGCATGGGTCTAAAAGAAAAAAAATCGCTATTTAACAATCCATTTTTATCTGACATTTTTATTAAATTTTCTACAAAACTTTCATCTATTTTTGAGGGTATGGGTCCATTAGATAGCAGCTTTTTTACACCTCGTGTATTTTTGATTTTGAACCATTGGGAATTATTTAAATTGAATTTTACAAAAATATAAGAAGGAAATAAAAACTCTTTAGTATTTACCGTATTAAATCTTACCCCAATCTCTTTTTCAAAGTATGGACAAAAAATATCAAAATTTTGATTTCTTAAATTTTTAATTGCCTTTAATTCTTGATTTGGTTTGCTCATAACTACAAACCAGTTCTTTACATTATTTTCTTGCATAACTACTTCTTGGTTTAAAATTTGGTTTTTTTCTACTGATAAATAAAGACTTAACAACAACAATTCTCTCTTCAGGTATTTCTTGAAGTAAATTAAAATAAATTTTTTGTGCATTTTTAGTACAGCAGATCAATATTTTTTTATTGATAAGGTTTTCTGGTATTTTTTTTAAAACAGGAATGTTGAACATTTTTTTTTTATTAAGATTAGGTTCTACTATACCAATAATTTCTGATCCAACTTCATTGGCCGATAAAATTGCTATTTCACTAATTTCGCTCATACCATAGAGAATATATTTAGTTTTTTTGTTATAAGTGAAAATAATGTTTAACTCTTTTCTTAGTGATCTGAAGAGAGATAAAGAATCAGTGACATATTCTAATACCAATTTAGATTTTTCAGAAAAACCGTCAGGTGTTAAATAGTATACGTATCTTTTATAAGGGGCTTGTTGAACTTTAATAATTCCTTTTTTTAAAAACTTTTTAATTAATGCATTTACGAAACCAATTGAGACAGAAATGTGGCTAGAAATACTCTTCTGAGTAACTTCTTTACCTTCTTCTAAGGAAGTTAGAAAGTGTAATTCAGAATTTTTTTTTTTCATTTTTTAGTTATATACTTTATAATAATGAAATTCAAGTCTTGAATTTCAAATATTGAATTTCAAAACTTGAACTATAATTTATTTTGTTTTTAAAAATATTAAAATAATGTAGTTTAATATCTAAATATTTTCAGATCTTAATAAATGAATTATAAATTTAAAAGTATAAAATTACCAAAAGTTAAATATTTAAAAAATTCTAATTCCTTTAACAATTTAAAAGTCGATATTAGTAAATCTAATAATGAAATTGATAAATTCTTATTATCAAGGACAAAAAAAAAAAGTTATAATACAAACTTTCTTCTAAATAAGTTTAACTTCTATCTCGACATATTATTTAAAAAAAGTAATTTGCTCGACTTCCTAGTATTTAACGGTTTTAAAAAATTTTGGTTTGATGAATTTAATGATTATTGGATCAATTGCTTAGGAGGTAGACCAATAACAGTTAGGGATTTTTTTTTCTTATATTTTAACTATAGAATTTCTTACCAAACAACGACTAGTTTTAATTGGAACAGTTCTAAAATACACATAAAAAACTGGCAAAATTCTAACCTTATATCTAGTTTATTTCGTAATATCCTAAATGATGCCAATAACCCAAACTCAGCAGTTAATTTTAGAAAATATGTTAAAAAAGGAGCAAGAGTTTTAGAATATGGGTGTTCAATAGCTCCAGCATATAGGACCTATAGAAGATATTTTACTGATTTAAATATTAAATTTACACTTTTAGATATACCAAACTTGACTTTTCATTTTGCAAAATGGAGTTATTATGAAGATTGTGAAATTGAAAGATTCTTATCTTTACAAGCTAAAGACTTTGCTGATCCTTTAAAATCTATTAGTTACAATTTTGATGCAGTTATATTGCATAATGTATTTGAACATCTTGATCACCCTAAAAAAATTATTGAGTATTTAACAAAAAGAATAAACAAAAATGGAATTATATTTTTTGATTATATATTTAGTAAAACTGAGGGGCTTGACTCTGAAGGTGGGGCAAAAGAGAGAATATCAACACTTAAATTTATAAAAGAAAATTACGAAATTTTAGATGGTGATTTTTTTATCTCTGATAAATCTTTAGGGAAAGTTGTTGCCAAAAAAAAATAGTTATTATATTTAAAAAAATAAAAAAATTTTTTTATTTTTCACAAATGTATGCGTAAAAATTCGGATTTAAGTTTGAATATCTATAATAAGAAAATTCAAAATTTTTTGCTACTCTAGGTTTTATACCTAATTTCATTAAAGATTTATTTATTAAATTAAGTGTTTTAAAATATCTTTCAGTCCTATCAAAGTAGGGATAATTTACCTTAAAAATATCGGGATAAAACATTTTTACTTTTTTAAACCCTATTTTTTTACAATAATCAATAAGTCCATGATAATGAGGTTTCCAACTTATGCCTTCATATGCTTTAGTTATCCATTCCTCATTTTCAGGAGTAAGTTCCCACAAATTATTACAATTAAAATAATTATGTGTATGAGTATATATAATCACATGCTTATTAGATATTTTGTAAAGATTGTTTAGATGTTGTAGAGGATTGTTTAAATGATATAAAAGTCCAAAACTAAGAACAATATCGTGTTTATTTTTTTGATATTTCTTTAAATATTCTGTTGAATCTGCAGACTCAAGGTCATTTTTTGCATTAATTATTTTTTTGTATCTTTCATTTAAAGCACAGTCTAAGATCAACTTTAATTGATTAGTTTGATTTTTTCTTATTTCTGAAGCAGTAACTTTCCCAATTCCTTCATCAGCTAACCAAAATGATTTTTGACCTGTTGCACTTGAAATATCTAAAGCAGATTTTCTTTTTTTTTGTTCTTTGGTGTAACCTAAAAAATTTATAAGTTGGGAAAAAAATTTTTTTTCTAAATCATGATTTCTTTTTAAATATGCATTATTAACTTTTTTTTTATCTTCCTTTGAAGATTTACTATTTATATATGTTAATTCTCCACCGACTCCTTCGTACTTAAAGTAACCAACAATAAGATTTTCAGAAAATTTAAAAGAATGCATCCAAGGTGCAAGAACTTCAATTTGTTTTTCAAACTTTTTTATTTTTGTTTTTTTAATTTCTAAATACATTCTTTCCTATTAGTGAAGCTAAAATTAAATTCTATACTATTTGAAAATACAAATTATAGCCACCTCGGGTTCTCAAGGGTCCATCTGATGACCTCTTTAAGCCTTGTTCTAATCGGCTTAGGTTCCCATCCGAGCTTTTTCATTTTTTCTCCAGATAAAGCATATCTAAGATCATGACCTGGTCTGCTTGAATGAAAATCAACCATTTCATAATTTATTTCTTTATTTTGAACTTCAGCAATAAATTTTGACAACTCTAAGTTGTTAAGTTCCTCTGAACCAACTATATTGAATTTTGGACATTTGGAATTGCCCCAATTTAATTCCTTTTTAAATGGCATTTTAGTGAGAAATAGAATTGCGTCAGCAACATCTTCTGCATGTATATAGTGTCTAGAGCCCGGAATAGTTTTTGTTGAATCACTATGAATTGTAATTGTTTTACCATCACGGATTGAACGGATACATTTTGGAATGAATTTTTCTGGATGTTGTCTTTGCCCAAAGACATTCATAGTATGTGCGATATAAATAGGAAGATTGTAGGTGTTTTCAAATGCAACAGCAAGTTCCTCACCCCCTGCTTTTGTTGCACTGTAGGGGTTTGTAGAGTTATACCTGTCATTTTCTGAATATTTAATACCATCAGGTGCTGGACCAAAAACTTCATCAGTGCTGAAATATAGAAACCTTTCAAGATTTTTCTGTGTTCTGGCATAATTTAAAATATTGCAAGTACCTACAACATTGTCGTAAACAAACTCAAGTGGGTTATCAATACTTCTGTCTACATGTGAACCGGCCGCAAGATGAAAGATGTAATTAACACTTCCTATTTCATCTGCAATCATTGGATTAATTTCTGATTTCAAATCATGATATATAACTTTAACTCTCTTTTTTTCATTATCACCAAAGTCTCTAAGTAAATCTACAATCCTATTCAAATTTCCACTAAAGTCTAATCTATCAATCGTGTAAATTGACCAGTCTGTTTTTTTTAATATCTCACCGATTAAGTGATGCGCTATAAACCCGGCTCCTCCAGTAATAAGAACATTTTTCATGATCGATGTTATATCACAATAAATATGTACGATTCAACATCTGAATTTCCTACGGTAAAAAACAATTAAAGGTATACTTTATTATAATACAAATTAAATGTTATAATCAAGAAATTGAGTTTAGAATAATCTAAGTCTTTTTGAAACCTATTCTATATGCTAATTAATTACAATATTATCTTATAAACTTTTTTATGTGCGGAATTTCAGGTATTCTTAGTCTTTGCAAGAATACAAATAACATTTTAAATATAACCAAATCTATGAATAATTCATTAAGTCATAGAGGTCCAGATAGTCATGGTATTTGGAATGAAGATGATTTTTCTTGTGTTCTTGCGCACAGAAGATTATCTATTGTTGATCTATCTCCAACTGGTTCACAACCAATGGTTTCCCAAAGTACAAGATACGTAATTTGTTATAATGGCGAAGTCTATAATACTGCAGAATTAAAAAGTATTCTTTTTAAAAATGACATTTTCATGAGGGGACACTCAGACACTGAATTAATTTTAGAATTATGCGAGATTTTAGGAATAGAAGAAGTATTAAAAAAATTGATTGGAATGTTTGCATTTGCAATATTTGATAGGAAAAAAAAAAAACTTTCTTTATGTAGAGATAGAATAGGTATCAAACCTTTATATTGGTCAATTTTAAATAAAAAAGAAATTCTATTTTCGTCAGAACTTAAACCTTTTCTTTCGCACCCTAACTTTGATAAAAAAATTAATAAGAATGTTATCTCTAATTATCTGAGACATTCCTATATTCCTGCCCCATATTCCATCTACAAAGATGTTTATAAACTTGAGCCAGGTAAAATTCTTGAAATTAGTCTGGAAAATTTTACTCCAAAAATTACCAATTTTTGGAATTTAGAAGAAATTGTAAGGAATAGAAAAAAATATAGCTACAGTGACAGAAACTTTTTAATTGAATCGCTTGATAAACTGTTAAATGATTCTGTTTCCAAAAGGATGATTGCAGATGTTCCAGTAGGTTCTTTCCTTTCTGGTGGAATAGACTCCACAACTGTATCTGCTATCATGCAAAAAAACTCACAAAAAAAGATTAATACCTTTTCAATTGGATTTGAAGAAAGCGGATACAACGAGGCAGTATATGCAAGAAAAATTGCCAATTTTCTTAATACAGATCACAATGAGTTGTATTTAAAATCAGATGAAGCACAAAAATTTATTCCAGACATACCCAAGTATTTTGATGAGCCTTTTGCTGATTCATCTCAAATACCAACTTATTTAATAAGTAGAATGGCAGTAAATAAAGTCAAAGTTGCTCTATCGGGAGATGGTGGAGATGAATTATTCATGGGATACAACAGATATACGTTTGCTGAGAATATGAATTGGATTCTTAAACTTCCTTATATTTTAAAAAAATTTATAATAACAATCATCAATCTTGGTTCAACAAGATATTGGAATTTATTATCAGAAATCACTCCCAATAAATTATTACCATCACAATTAGGAGATAAGCTGTATAAATTAGTAAAAGTTTTAAAAGACGAAGATCCTGACTTCTATAGATTAATAATCAGTTCATTTGATCAACCTGATTCTATAGTAATAAGTGGATCAGAATACAAAGGCTTGATTTGGAAAAACAATTTTGATGAATTTCTTACAGATTATGTCGAAAGGCTAAAGCTTTTGGATACTTTAACTTATTTACCAGATGATATTTTAACTAAAGTTGATCGATCAAGTATGGCAGTTTCCCTGGAGGTAAGAGTACCTATACTAGATCATAGAATAGTAGAGTTTTCGTGGATGCTTCCTAAAAAAATGCAAATTAAAAAAAATCAAAGTAAATGGATTTTGCGACAGGTTTTAAAAAAGTATGTACCTGAAAAACTTTTTAATAGGCCAAAAATGGGTTTTGGTATTCCCCTTGATTCGTGGTTAAGAAAAGATTTAAAAAAATGGGCATCTCATCTTTTATCCGATCAAGTTTTTAATAAATATGGGCTCCTAAAAAAAGATGACATTCAATTAATGTGGAGGCAGCATCAAAGCAATGAGAAAAATTGGCAGTACCCTATTTGGAATGTTCTAATGCTTCACTCTTGGGCTGAGGAATATTTATAAAACTCATTAGACTTAAGTAATTGTGATAATTTAATTACATTTCATATTAATATTTTTTCTGCTAATGTTTGATGTTAAGTTATAATTTCAAATATTTCATTAATTTAATCATCAAAGGAAACTAAAATAAAAATTTTAAATTTAAATAGATTTGGAATCGTTAAAATCTTTCTATTTTTGTTATCCTATTTTGTTATAGAATTTACTCCAGAATTTCTAAATGAGATTCAGCCTGATAGTTCTAGTTACATGAATCCTAACCAAAGTAGACAGACTTTATATTATCTTTTAATAACCATACTAAATAAAATTGGCATTAATATAATTTTATTTCAAAAAATACTATTAAGTTTTAGTATTGTTTTATTAGTCTTTTTCATAGGAAGGAATACTTCAGTATTCCTTGGGATGCTAAGCTATATCTTAATTATATTAAATCCTTATTATATTTCTTATTCTAAGACGATTCTTCCGGAATCGGTTATTTTTAGTCTTGTAAATTTAGCTATAGTTTTTTTGTTTGAAGAGAAAAAAGGTGGTCTTATTATTTTTTCTTTAATTTGTGGAATTATAGCTTCACTAAAGCCTGTAGGAATTCTTTTATCTTTAACATTTTTTATAATTTTTTTTATTAAAAATAAAAAAACTCATAAAATATTAATTTTTATAATTTTTTTTACTATCCCAAACATTATTGAAAATTCTTTCTTTTATAGTCAGTATAAAGAAAGAACTACAGTCTTTAAACAATCAGTTCTTGGGAAATTAGTTATTTTATCTGGTAAGGATAGCTTTATAATAAATGATTATTCAGAGGAGCTTTGGCCATTATTAGAAAAAACAAAAAAAGAATACAGGATTGTTCATAACTTTTTAAATAGCCTAGATAATATACTTTTGAAAGCAGAGTTATTATCAGACTATGAGGTGATTGCTCAATATCAAACATTCAATCTTGAATCCGTCAAAGAATTAGAATTTGATAAAAACATAATATTTGAGAATACAAACAATATTTTTTTTGAAATTATTAAAAATAATTTTTATGATTATTTAAAACTATCCCTATTTCACTATTTAGGAAATTGGTCTATCGGTTCTAAAGAAAGATTTTTAAAAGGCTACAATGAAAAGGCTCCTTTGTATCAAGAACTACTTAAATCATCAGCACCAATAAATTTACCTAGTAAAATTACTTTGTGGTTTGCGCAAATTCTTTTTGTCTTATTTCTTTTTGTTTTAACTATTCATAACTTTTATATTTTTCTTTGTTTTTTTAAAGTCATTGAAAAAAATTCTATATTTATTAATTCTTCGATAATATTTTTAATCCAGTCCTATCTAATTGTTACAAGTTTTACAAATGTATCAACTCCACGATATTTAATGGTCGTTTACCCACTTATTATTTTATCAAATATAAATTTTATAAATTATTTTTATAATAATAAAAAATAAATAAAATAGTCTGTAAAACCGAAATTTTTAATGTAAAAATTTAGAAGTATTTTTAGCTTAAAATCCTTTATGATAATTTCCTAAAGCTTAAATAAAAATATTTTGAAGAGATTGAAGAAAAAATATAAAGTTAAAATAATAAGGCACTATTAAAATGGAAATATTACAAGGAATTGACCTATTAAAAGTTGAGAGGATTAAAAAGATTTACCTACATTATAAAGATAAATTTTTAAAAAAAATCTTAACAGATTTGGAAATTAAACAAATAAAGCAAAATCAGAAGATATATTATAAAATTGCGGGTAAATTTTCTGCTAAAGAAGCTGTAGTAAAGGCAATGGGAACTGGCTTTGCAGATGGAATAAAAATAAAAGATATAGAAATACTAAACCTTAAAAATGGAAAACCAATTATAAATTTACACGGCAAAGCTAAGAAAAGAATGGGAAATATTGAGTCCTCAAGTATATCAATAAGTAATGATGGTGGCTTTGTTGTATCCGTAGCAACATTCCTTATGAAAAAAATTAAAAATTAAGTGATATTAAAGAATAAAAATTATAAAAGATTATACTATTTTCAATAAATTATTATTATTTTAAAAAAAAAATATTTATACTTTTGGTTTAATATATGGAAGATTATTTAAAAAAAGAAAAAATTCACGATTTACTACTCAATATAAAAGTATCACGTAATCAAACTAATAAATTAGTTGAGAAGTTAGAGATCGATGATCAGGTGATTCAAACAGCTAATTATGTTAGTCCAATTAAATGGCATCTCGGTCACACCAGTTGGTTTTTTGAAAAATTTGCATTAGCAGAGTATTGTAAAAATTATAAATTATTCAATAAAGGTTACGATTTTATCTTCAATTCATATTACGAAACAGTGAGTCATTTTAACTTAAGAGAAAAGAGAGGCAATTTGAGCAGACCAAGCCTCTCTGAGGTTAATAGGTATAGGTCGCATGTTGATAAAAATCTAGATCTACTTTTTGATATTCATGACGTAAATTTGGAAAACTTACTTAATATTGCTCTCAATCATGAACAACAACATCAAGAACTTATTTTAATGGATATAAAACACATTTTATATTCAAA
>TARA_B100000963_G_scaffold348556_1_pt1 | contig 41224 bp, 55 predicted proteins | sample TARA_B100000963 | Tara Oceans TARA_B100000963 (sample SAMEA2622097) | marine metagenome | biome: marine biome (ENVO:00000447); feature: surface water layer (ENVO:00002042); material: "saline water (ENVO:00002010), including plankton (ENVO:xxxxxxxx)" | depth 5 m | reverse complement strand
AATCTAAAAAAAGACGCAAATCTAAAAAAAGACGCAAATCTAAAAAACAAAAAAAAATGAAAAGCAAAAGTATGAAAAATTATGAAACTCATAGTATTGGTTTTGGTTGGGATTTGTCTCGTTAATTTATTAAAAATTTAGTAAACGTTTTCTCATAAAAAATAATAATCCTAATAAAGCATCTAAAAATAATAATTTATATGCTTCTTGATTTTTGTTTATGGCTAATAGCGCAAAAATAAAGAATATTAAACTATGTATATATCTGTAATTTTGCCACCATACGCGTTGATTAAAAGCACCTTTATTTCTACCCATAACAATATTATAAGCAAATCCTAATGAAATTATTAAACCTACATATCCTGCTAAAGGTAAGTAATTTAAGTATTTTATTGTTATTATATACGCTGTATATGCAATCATTGTTCTAGCTAAAAAACAACCAAAAATAAAGAGAAATATTATAGATTTTTTATTATTCATAATATATATATAATGAATAAAATTTCAAATGATGATTTAAAAACAAATTATGCTGTTGTTAGATCCAAACTTGCTTTACAAAGAACAATTTTTATTTCACTCGTTAGTTTAAAAGCTGGTATTTTGTATGCCATTCAAAAACGTTTAACTAGTGTTATTGTCATAGGTGTATTAATTGCATTAATTATTGCTTTTCAATATATTTACATATTAAATAAATTTAGAAATAAAGAATTAGTTGATGACCAATTCTTTGATTGGGTACCACTTATATTCGTATTTTTCTTTTTAGGTTCGGTATTTATTTCTTATGTTAAAAAAAGATAATTATAAAATAATATAAATATTTAAGTTATAATTATATTATTATGAATGAACTAATATTGCAAGTAAATCAAGAAAAAATTTTAAAAATACCTAAAAACAAATGTATATCAATTGAAATTCATTTAAATAAATCTAAACATGGAAAAGAATGGATACGATTAGGTGACAAATTATATTATTTTTGTGTCCCGAGACCCAAAAATGTAGAGTCTGATACTAATAATTATTTTAAAATTACTGAAGAACAATATAACTTTATTCAAGAGATTTTAAATACTCTTTAATTATATCTTTTATATTTTTTAAAAAATATGATTTACTAACAATTAATTCATCATTTTGTGTTTTTAAATATTTACAATATTGTTTGTATAAATCAATAAAATTGTCAGTTATTTCTATATTATCATTTTGTATTACCTTATTTATACTTACTTTTTTATCCCATAAATTACAGTGAAAATGTAAAATAGTTTTGTTATTTTTTATTTTAATATTGTATCTAAATTTTAAAATATCTCTTATTTCAACATCTTCACATTTTTTCTTATATTTATTTTTAAATAAAAACTTTATTTCACTTATTTCTAACTCCTCATTTAATCTTTGTTCAACATTTTCATTCCAAAATAAATCAAATTTACGAAGTAAATCTATTTTTTCATTATGAATAAATTTGTATTTATATTTTTCTTGATTTACTATTTTCATTTCATTGTGTGACAATAAATAATTATCTAATAAAGATTTTGCTTTTTCTTCTTTAAATAAAAATGGGATATTTTCATTACTTAAAAATGAGCACCATAAATAATATACTTCTTCCAAATTTAAATAACAATCTTCTTTTTGAATAATTTCTTGATTATAAAAATAATCTAGTAAATTAAAAACATTGTCTTCATTTTTAAATATCATTATTTTTTTTTTATTTTCTATTTTACTCTGTAAATATTTTTCTGAATTATCATATCTATTAGAGTAATGCAAAGACACAGATACCAAATTTAATATAAAATTGTCTATAAAAAATTTCCAATAATATTCATTCTCCACATTTAAATCAAAATCTAAAAGTCTATTCATTTTATCTTCTTTTAAATATCTATTAAAATTTGTAACAATATCTCTATTCGAAAAATAATCTTTATAACAATCTCCTATATGTTTAATGAATTTATATGATTTTTCACTTATTACAAAATTACATACTGTTTTCTTTTTTAAAATATTATCACCCAATAAACATAAAAAATGTTTTGATTCTACTTTACTTTTAAATAATACAGGCCATAAATAATTTATAATTGTTTGAATTGTTATAGACTCAGGAATACTGTGTTCAAATATGTTTTGTTTTATTTTTTGAAAAATTAAATCTTTTATTTCTTGTTTTTTCTCTCTTAATTCTTTAATTCTACTTATTTCCTCTAATATATTATACAATAAATTGTCTTCTGATATTTGTTTGTAATTTTTACCGTCATATTCAATATACATATTTTTACTTTTACAGTACAAATAAGTAACTTCACTATTAAAAAAAGTTTCTATAAAACTATTCATTTTTGTTTTTATATCGCTCTTTTCTGCTTCATATTCCCAAGTTTTTACTTGTATTGGTAACGTATGTATAATTTGATTTTCTAATTTATCTAAAACATATGGATTGTTTTTATATTCTATAAACAATCTTTTTATAACATTTAAAGATTTTTTCATAATTATTTTAAAAGACATATTTGTTTTTAACTCATTTTTTTTTGTTTTTAATAAAAAATAAACATAAGTATTTAAAAAGATTGTTACTAAATTTTGTATATATGTCGAGTAAATCAAAATATGTATTAGAAATAAAAACAGTTCAAATAGCACCATTTAGAACTTTAATGACAGCATTAAAAGATATATTACTTGAAACAAATATAACTTTTCAAAAAGATGGTATTAGAATTATAAATATGGATAAATCGCATACTATTCTTGCTCATTTATTTTTGGACGCAGAAAAATTTGAATTTTATTATTGTAAATATCCAAAAATTGTTATAGGTGTAAACATGTTTCATCTTTTTAAATTAATTAATTCTATAGATAATGATGATACATTAACATTATATATAGATGAAACTGAATATTGTGACGGTATCGTAAATTATTTGGGATTGAAATTTGAAAATGGTGATATTCAACAATCTAAAAATCTTAAATTAAAATTAATTGAACCTGATGAAGAAGAATTAGAATTACCAAGTGTTCAATTTTCATCTGTGATTAATTTACCTTCTAGTGATTTTCAAAAAATAATTAGAGATTTGTCAAATATATCTGAAAGACTCGAAATTAAATCTGTAGGCAATGAATTAATTTTTAAATGTCAAGGTCCTTTTGCAAATTGTGAATTAAGTAGAACTGAAATGGACGGTATTACAGAATTTATTCAAAAGCAAGATTCAAGTACAATTATTCAAGGTGAATTTTCATTAAAAAATTTAAGTTATTTTATAAAATGCACTAATTTATGCAATTCAATTGAAATGTATTTGGAAAATGATTTACCACTGATTGTAAAATATTCTGTTGCTAGTTTGGGTAATATTAAACTTTGTTTATCTCCTCTACCTTCTTAAAATAAATTAGATATATGTTTTATTTTTTCTTTTAATTTAACTAATATAGTACCAAAAACTATAGCCATAGTTACTACTTTACCCATTAGTCCTTCACCATCACTAGAAGGTCTCCCGGGGATGTAATTTTTTGTATATCTAAAAAAGAAAGGTACTACCATTATTATTTTTCTAACGTAATAAAGTAAAATAATTAAAAATATTAACTCTATTAATAACTTTGCAAAAGTTATTGAATTTTCTTCGCTTATATTTAAATCAAACGACATTTTATTAAATAATGTTGCAGCTATTAAAGAAATAATAAATGTTACTATAGTGTCTTGTGACATTTCTAGCAATTTTTGTACTCTAATATGATTAAACTCTAATACACTTTTAATTCTTTTTGTAAAATGTTTTTTTAACATTATATAAATATATACGATTATTTTTTGAATTTATTTAATATTACTATTATTATTGAATAATAATATTAAATTAACAATTAGAAATCTGGTTTGTGTTTTTTAAATATACAACCTTGAAATGTTAAATTGGGAATTTCATTTAATTTATTAACATTTTGAAATAAAATATTTTTCATCCAAATTTTTAATATACAAAAAGACTTTTTTGGAGAAATTGTAATACCATTTATTGATTTTAATAAGTCTTTATTATTAGATAATGTTTCACCTGTTAACATATAAGAAATATTTTTCCAAACATTTTTAATGTTAGCATTAGGAACCTTAAAAGAAAAACAACCACCGTTACAATTTTTTGGATCTTCCCACATAGGCAGTATACCCTTACGCATAAAAAATAACATGCAATTTTGGATTAACTGCTCTGGTAAAGTTCTATTTAGTGAAATAACTTTTTCTACAGTATCTATTTCACAAATATTTGTATAGCTTCTAAGAGACCAGTCAGTGTTATGTGGTAAATGCGCCCATAAAACCCATTTATCAGATAATTTATTAACACTACTAGAACAGTCGATTTGGGAGCTTTCCATTTTATATTATATTATGTTTTTTTTCTTTAATTCAATTTTTTTTATTAATTATATTATATTTCAAAATACTAGAACTACCCTCGACTTCCTGCATTGTTATTTCTATACTATCATCTTTATTTAAAGTAATCATGTTGATATTTTTATCCATAATATTTACTATATAATCATCTTTTAAATCTATTGTTAAATCATTTTCTACTATAATGTACTCTATAAATTTTTTTGATAGTATTGTATTAGACGACCTAAAATGCTTTTGAATATATTTTAATAAGTCATATTTTTCTCCACTATTTAACAATTCAATATTTATAAACATTTTTGTATCATATTGTGAATTCTCAAATCCATCCACAATAGCTTGAGTACTTTGTAAAATATTATCTAAATCAAATTTTTCAATCAATAAATATGTTTTTGTAAAATAGTCATAAGCATAAATAATAGAACTATTTTCTAATTCTTTAGATTCTAAACTTGTTATTTCACTATCTGTTATTTTATCTCCTTCTTCAATATCATAATCAATAACAGCTTTAACTATTTTCATATCATCTGCGTTATATAAATCTAATTTTAATTTACATTTATCGTTTTCATCATCACTATCATCGTCTGTATCACTATCACTAAAATTGTTTCTTCTATCTTTTATATCCAAACAATCTTTTGCTTTATCAATTATATTTTCAACAACAATGGTTGTATTTGTATAAACTTTTAACATATATAAACCTTTAATCATAAGGTCTTCTTTTAATTCATCAACAGAGGTTATTTCTTTTTTATTAATTTTACCCAATATATCAAAAACTGTTAAACATCCTCCTAAAATAAAAACTGAATAAACTAAATCACCAAACATATTTTTATATATATCCTATAAAAAATATGTTTTAAATAAGTTTAATATATTTTTTTAATATGTAGATAATCTCTGATCTCTAATAAATCTCATTTGATTTATTCCATCAAATTCAGTATTTTTTATTTCATATTTATAATTTCTTTTTTCTTCTATAGATTCACCGGGCATATGTGTTTCTTCTCTAATACCTATACCATGATTATATTTGTCATAATCAGGTCCATGATCGTGATATAATACTATATCTCTATTTCTATTTATTTTATTTATTTTTTTTGCTTTACTATCTTCTCTCATTTCTTTAAATTTTGCTGATAATACCATAACTGACATTAAAATAAATGGTACCACAATTAAAAGCCATGATATTATTGTCATATTTCTTTCACATAACATATTTAACAATGATGTAAAAAGCAAAGTCATTAAAAATTGTTTCATTGCCATTCCATATGCCGAGTTAAAAATAGATAAAATTATATGGGCTATACCAAAAATTAAATATATAAATGCAGGAGTACACAAATTTTGAATCATTTATATAATTAGTTTATATTTTTTTAAAAAATAATTGCCTCTCCATTTACATAATGTCCTACTTCATCTCCAATTTCACCATCTTCTAAAGCTTCATAAATATTTCCTACTTTTGATTCATCCGCATAATATTTTTTTCCACTAACTTCTATTTCTACTAATACTTCATCTTCATATTCATCTTCATCATCTCCATCATCTTCATCATCTTCATTATCTTCATCTTCATTTTGTTTAGTTTTTTCTTCTGCTTTTATTGCTCCTTTAATATAAGTATCGCTTGTATCAAATTCTCCAGCTTTTTCAGCTAACATGTATGCTTTTTCAGCGCCTACTAATTCTTCTTCATCTTCATCTTCATCATTAGCATCTTCATCTACATCTTCATCTTCATCTACATCTTCATCTTCTTCATCTTCTTCATCTTCATCTTCGGCATATTCATCAAGATCATCTTCATCATATACATATTCATCATCATCATTCATTGACAATAAATTAAAAGAATTTTGATTTAGTATTCTTTCCATCTCTTTTTTTTTCTTTTCTTCAAGACTTTTTTCTACTTCTTTCTCAATTTCTCCAATATCAACAAATTGTTTATTACTATCATCTTGTATAATCAATTCAATATTTTCTTTTGCTTCGCTATTATTACCTATTTTAGAAGATTTTTCAATTAAATCTATTTTTGCTGATAATTTTATTTTATTTTTAGATAAAAATACTCTTGTATATTGTTCACCTAGAGTTTTTAAATTTTTTTCTAAAAACTCTACCTTATTTTTTAACTTTAAATTTTCTTCTATAATTTTTTTTACCATTGGTATATTTTTTACAAATTCTTCAAATTCGATTTTATCATTATTATATTTGTTTAAAATATTTGTAAAATGTTTTGAAATTACAGTGTTAATATCTGTAATAATATTACTAATATTTATTTCTTCTGGATTCTGCTTTTTTGTCAACATTAATATAATATTGAAATAAAATCCGTTTAATATTGTTTTTTTAAATATATTTGTTAAATATAAATGGTTGATGTTAATAGTGAAAAATTCAAAGCTTGTGTAAAAATTGTAATTTCACAAACTGACTATGATGAGGAAAAAGCTACAGAAAAATTAATAGAATTTAATGAAGACTTTATTAAAGTTATAAAACAATATTTAAACCCTGATTTTGATAAGAAAAAACCAGAACCCACAATAAAAAAAAATCAAATGAATCAAGAAATTATTAAACAAATAAGAAATTTTAAAGACAAACAAGATTCCAACTATTTATCAAGAAAAGAAAATGTTGAAAAAATGAAAAAATTATATGAACTACATTTATCAAAAAAAAATGAAGCATAAGTATTTTAATTGACATTTGACACTTAAAATACTTTAAAATTGTTTTTTAATATATCAGATTTACTTTTATTTTTCTCTCTGCTTTTTAATTTATAAGTTGTTTTTTTTAGATTATTAATATTTAATAAATTATTAGTTATATTTGGTTCCTCATTATTTTCTTCATAAATTTCTGGTAATATTTTTGACATTGGCTTGTCAACAACCATTATTAATCTATCATTATTAAGTAATTTTCTCCACTCGCTAATATTTAAATTTCCATAATATTTATCAAGTGTATAATAGGGATTGGGGGCAGGTTTTATATTTTTTTCATAATTATAAATTTCACTATAAATAATATTTAATAGTGAATATCTATGCCACATAGTTGATGAATCTATATTTTCTTTTTTTAAATAAGATAAAGCACATTCAGGGCTACAAAAACATCCATACACATCTATTTTATCATTATTTATACTTTTTGGAATATAAATTGGTGGATTGTCAAATGGACATGTACACCAAAAACAAGAACATGATTTATCTGAAACATTATTATGTCTTAAATTACTTCTCAAATTTTTTAATTTTTCCCAAATATCTTTCATTGAATTTTTTGTTAATTTGTTTTGTTTTGTTTTATCAGGTATATCTTTTGATTTACTTATTTTATTCATAATATTAACATTTTCTGTTTTTTCAACATTTATTTCTTGAAAGTTTAAACCGTTCATTTTACTTTGATTTAAATTAAATGATATTGGTTCAGTAATATTCGGGTCATATTCTATTTTTGTAATATTTTCTTCTTCTTTTAGATTTTTTTCAGTTGCTTTTAAATGTAAAATAACATTAGGAGTAAAAACTTTATTTTCCTTAATAGTTTTATTTTTTTTTATAATTTTACCTCCTTTTGGTTTTCTACCCCGTTTTTTTGGAGGCTGCTTTTCTTTTGGGACTTTTTTTTTGGGTTTTCTGCCGCGCTTTTTTGGTGGTTGCTTTGTTGAAGACATTTTATAGTAATAAATAAAAAATTATTTTAAATACTTTTATTAAAGTTATTAACCTATTTATTTTCAATATTATAACATTTTCTACATAGAGGAATATAATTATCAACACCTATTAAGGTTTGTTCTTTTTCATTTGAAAGTCTATGTGTAAATATTCCATTAAAAGATTTACAATTATTACAAATGGCGTTTAACTTTACTAAATCATCACATAAAGGAATAATATCCAATAATGAGCCAAATTTTTTCCTCTGAAAATCACCATCCAACCCACAAACAAAAACCTTTTTATTATGCTTATTTACTAAATAATCCGTGAATTCATATAAATCTTCAAAAAATTGTCCCTCATTTATTAAAATTACTTGATATCTAGAAATATAACTTTCTTTTTTAAAGAAATCCAGTAATTTATTTCCTACATTTATACTGTATACCATCTTACCATCATGGGAATATGTTTTTTCTTCACTATCACTATATCTTTTATCTGAAACATGATTAATCATTAAACACTCAAATCCACACGCAGTCCACTTATTATATTCTTTTATCAATTCACTTGTTTTCCCTGAAAACATGCAACCTAATATTACTTTTAAGTAGCCACGATGGTCATAAGATAATCCACTCATTTTATCTATAATATTATATTTATTTATTTAATATTATATTTTTATCAATTTTATTCTTCTTTATACGTATTCATAATTCTATCCATTAAATATAAACCAAAGCCATAATTACAGTTTCTATATTTATGATGATTGTAATGTGAACCATTATCTAAACTACATTTATAATTGCTGTGACTAATACATGTATTTATTGTTGCAAATGCTACCCATATGCTTATCACATAGTAATTTATTATTATATTTAAATACCATAAAACTAAAATACCAAATATGAATGAACCAAGATTTCCCATAACATGTTCTATTCCGTTTGCATCAAGTGATTTTGAAACACAAATACCTCCTATATGATGATGTTTATGTAAATGATAAAAATATCTAGAATGTAATGGTCTGTGTGAAATATAAAAATAAAAATCACTTAATATTATTAAAAATGGATAATATGTAAATGACATTAAAGTATTATCATAAACAATTGGATAATAATTATAAAATGTCACTGTAAGTGGTAAAGTATAACATATTTGATTTTTTAAACTATCCATTATGGGTTTTTTTAAATTTTCTCTAGGAACATCAACATCATATATTAAAACCATTGTCCAATAACATATAAAATGTATTAAAAATAATGTTAATTCTTCCATTTATAATAAGTATTATATTTTTTTATTAATTTTAAATATAAAAATATTTCTTTATTTTTACTATTATGGATTATCAACCGTGGATAGAAAAATATAGACCCAAACAGTTTGAAGATATTGTTCTTTCAAAACACAACAAAATTTTACTAGATAATATATTAAAAACCAACCATTTCCCTAACTTATTATTTTATGGACCACCAGGAACTGGTAAAACAACTACGATTATAAATTTAATTGAAAAATATCATAAAAAATATAATACTAATTTTAAAGGACTAAAAATACATTTAAATGCTTCTGATGATAGAGGAATTGACATTATTCGAAATCAAATAAACCAATTTGTAAATACTAAATCTATATTTGGAAATGGTATTAAATTTGTTATTTTAGATGAAGTTGATTATATGACAAAAAATGCACAACAAGCTTTGAGATGTTTAATACAAAATTATTATCCCAATATACGTTTTTGTTTAATTTGTAATTATATTAGTAAAATAGATAAGTCATTGCAAAATGAATTTATACCTATATGTTTTTGCAACTTACCTAAAAATAAAATAAGGGATTTTTTAAATATAATAATTCAAACCGAAAAATTAAAAGTAAATTCTAAAACACTAGAAAATATACTTATAAAATTTAAATCTGATATGCGTAGTATGATTAATTATTTACAAAGTAATAGAAATAATACACTTTATTTAAATAATATTATTAATGATAACACATTGAAAAATATTATGAATATTTTAAGTAAAAAAAAAACTACAAAAAAAAATATTATAAAAAATACTAGTAATTACATAACAAATTACATTAAAGATAATAATATATCTGTAAAAACATTTATATTGAATTTAATTAAATATTTAATTTATAATAACTTACATATTAATGATAAAACATTAACTATTTTTGAAATAATAGTTCACAATAAAAATACAAATGATGAAATATTTTTAAAATTTACATTAAATCATCTATACGACTTATATAAATCAGTGTAATATTTTTTCATTCTTATCTCTAATTTTTTTATAAAAATGTTAGGCGAACGTTTTGAAGGGTCAAAATTATTTTGTTTTAATTTATATTCTTTTATAATATTTAATAAATTATTGTCTGTTTTTTTCTTATTTTTATTTTTATTATATTCCATAACGGTTATAATATAATTAACGAAAAAAAAAAAATTTTTTTGCCTAAATAATGTAGTATATTTTTATAAAATTGATTTAATGTATATATTGAATTTATTTAAATAAAATATTATTAATTATAATATAACCAACTTAAAGAATGGAACTCGATGATGAATGGGAAAAGTATTTTAATGACGAAACTAGTGAAACTGTAGAAAATAACAATAATATTCCAAATAATTTTATTCCTAAATGCAGTGAAATATATATATCAACTAGAACAAAAACAGGTGCTTTAGATAAAGAAATTGATTTAGAAGATGTTTTTTGGAAACTACCAATAGTTCCTTATCATGAACAAAGAGAAGGAATTATTAAAAAAATTATTAAAATAAATTCTAAAAATGAAGAAGAAGTAAAAAAATTAGAAGAAAAATTAAATACTCAAAGATATTCAAAAGTTGATATATTATCACAAGTAAACACAATTACTGGAAAAATAAAAAAGTTTAAAGATATTAGGAAAATTACTATTGGTATGTCTAAAAAAGACTTAATTAATGTTAGAAAAAAGAAAAAAAGTGCATTCTATAACTGCTTCAGTATAATCCTTCGAATTAAATATAAAGATACTTTTAAAGAAATTAATATAAAATTGTTCAATACTGGTAAACTTAAAATTCCAGGTATAAAAGAATTAGAAACATTAAATATATCTGTTAATTATTTAGTTAATACAATTAACAAAATAACTGATTTAAATGTAAAATTTTTAGAAAAAAAAGTTGAAACTGTTCTTATAAATAGTAACTTTAACTGTAATTTTTACATCATTAGAAACAAATTACATGATATCTTAAAATATAAGTATAATATTCATAGTTTATTTGACCCATGTTCATATCCTGGTATACAATGTAAATTCTTTTATAATAAAGAAAATTTAAAAAATAATGGTGTTTGTTGTTGTAAAGAAAAATGTGAAATTAATAATAAAAAAAAGAAAAAAATTAATAAATGTAAAATAATATCTTTTATGGTTTTTAGAACTGGTAGTATTCTTATTGTTGGAAATTGTGATGAAAATATTTTAAAAATAATCTATAATTTCATTGTAAATATTCTTATTACTGAATCAAAAAATGATATTATATCTAAAATTATTAGTGATAATGAATACAATGCAGAAAAAGAAGAAATTTTAAAATACAGAAAACAATATATTTTAGTCAGCTCTAAATAATTTATTAATAAATTTTGTAGAAGTTAATGTGTTTATTGAATCACCAGTAATTATATTTATTTTTTTTAATATATTATTTTCAATGTCATTTTTTTTTATTTTTTTTATAAAAGTAATTATATTACTAAATAATATCTCTTCATTTAAATTATCAAAATTATACTCTAAAAATGAAATAAATAAATTTATTTTTTCCAATTTTTTTAAAGTATGAATTTTTGGAATATTGTTTATACCTTCTAAAATTTTAACAATTTTTACTCTTAAGTTTTTTACCTTTTCATCATCATTTTTTTTTATAAAATATTTTATATTTTTTCTTACAAAAAAAGATTCAATCCTATTAATTAATAATATTTTTTGTTTTAATTCTTCATGAGTATCTATATTATCTTGTGTTAATTCATATTTTTTTCTAACATCTTCATCTATTTCATGAATTGTTTTTTTATATACAAATAAGCAAGCATCTTTGGAATTTAATTGTAAGTATGAATTACTATCTTCTCCTATTTGTCCAATGAATTCCGTATAATACAAATAACTTTTTCTTAAATGATGATTTACTAATTCTGTGTTTTTTGTATAAAATATCAAAAATAAAAACACATTTTTTAATAAATCATATCCCCTTAAAATTATATATCTATAATGACTTAATTCTTTAATTTCTATCATTTTTGTTATATGTGTAAGATATTCATGTAATATTTTTACATATTCAAAAATGATTATATTTACATCCTCTAATTTGCTTTTATAACTTTTCTTATTTAATAAAAGTTTATTCATATCTGAATTATTATTCATTTAATTATTTTAAATATTATATTTTTTTGTTTGAAACTAAAAACAAAGCAAAAATAAGGATTTAAAGAAATACGTACAGTTTTCTTTATAAAAATGGCTGAAACTAACGCTAGCTCTACAGAAAATACAAATTATAGACTCCCCAATGGAACAACTTTGCAACATTGTTCCAAACTTGCTATTGTTGAAGATAAACCAATCATGTTCGATTACTGGACTGCTTCTTGTGATAAAGAAGTTATTATTGGTGTTCGTGAAAATGGTGAGAAACTTCTTGTTAAAAGTGTTGATGAATATACTAGTCCCATCGCAAAAATTTACAAAGTAGAAAGTGAATACATTATTATCACTGAAAACTCTATTTATGTTGCTGATGCTGGTATTTCTACCAAACGTGTATCTTAAATCATAATAATTTTCTGCAATAATTATGATTTTATTTTTTTTTACTTCTCTTTTTTCGAGTTTTTCTTTTTTTTCTATTTTCACATTTCTTTAAACATTTTTTATATTTTTTTACTACATTTTTATAACACCTTATACATTTTTCGTGTTTTCGTATATTTAACCTATGTTTAGCAGACGCAGCCTTAATTTGTTTTAATGTCCTCCCTTTCTTTTTTCGCCTTTTTATTCTTTTTTTTGTTTTTTTTCTTTTCTTTCCACCACGCATGACATCATCCACCACTGGCACTGTATCGTAATTTTTTAACCAATATGGTTTTTCTGGTTTTGTTGGGTCTTGAATTCCGTATGCTAAATCCCAATCACCAACCATTGTATGTACACCTCTAGCTATATTTGCTGCTTGAACTTCTTTCTCGTATTCATTTAATCTATTATTATAATCATTTAATCTTTCTATTTGTCTATCTGATAACATCCAATATGGTTTTAATGCCCTAGTTGTATGTGTTGAATTATCTCTATGTATATAACCAACTAATTCCCCACCAGGATTAAAATATTGACCAGCAGCATCTCCATATACACCATATCTATCTAAATTCATATATATTATTATAATATTTTTTTAAGAGATGCTTTTTGATCGTCAGAGAGATTTTTTGGAAATTCTATGTCAAAATTAATTATCATATTACCCCTCTTTTCCCCTCTAATCATACCCATATTTTGAACAACACTTTTATATCCTGGTTTTATAATACTTGTATTGTTTATTTTATAAGATTTACCATTTAAATGATCTAATTCAAACGTAAATCCTGTCAATGCTTGTTTTAAAGATATTGTTTTTTTATAAATTAAATTTAATCCACTACGTTCAATATTATCCGCATCTTCTACAATTATATAAAGTTTTACATCACCGCGAATACCTTCATTACTAATATTTCCCTTTCCCTCTATTTTAATTATTTCATTTGTATCTATACCAGCTGGTATATCTATGTAAATTGTTTCTTTTTCAAGCATTTTTTGATTGTTATTTATAATATACCTTTCTATTTCTACTGGATAATTTATTCCCATATAAGCCGTTTTTAAATCTATATTTACTGTTTTTGTTATATCCGCTGGTTTACCTCTACTTTTAAATACAGGTCTACCATTTTTAAATATTCTTACATTTGGTACTCCTCCAAAAAATGTTGCATTTTGTCCTACATTACTAAACATTTCTTCATTTATACCATTCGGCATACCTCCAAAAAACATTTTAAAGAAATCTGGGATACCATCATTCATTTCAGTATTATTAAATATATTTTCTTTTTTAAAAAAAGGATTTTTTTGTTTATAATCATATTCTCTTTTTTGTATTGGGTCACTTAATACCTCATAAGCCCTATTTATTTTTTTAAATTCTTCAGCATTTCCACCCCTGTCTGGGTGATGTTTTAAAGATGCTTTGCGATAAGCTTTCTTAATATCTTCTGCAGATGCATTGTTATTTATACTTAAAATATCGTATAAATCCATTATATTTATTAGTAATGAGATAAACTTAAATATAAATTAACGAATTTATTTAAATGAAAGAAAGTTTTCTAAATAAATATAAACCAAAATTTTTATCTGATTTTTACTTATCAACCGAATGTAATAATCTTATTCAAACACTATTTAAAATGAATAACTTAAATATACTTTTTATAGGTTGTGCTGGTACAGGAAAAACAAGTATTATTCAAGCTATTGTTAGAGAATATTATAACATTAATAAAATTTACAATGAAAATATTTTACACATTAACTGTTTAAAAGAACAAGGAATTCAATACTACAGAAATAATCTAAAAACATTTTGTCAAACTAAAAGTACTATTCCAAATAAAAAAAAAATTATTATTCTTGATGATTTTGATATGATTAATGAACAAAGTCAACAAGTGTTTAGAAATTATATTGATAAATATAGTCATAATATACATTATTTAATTTCATGTAAAAATAATCAAAAAGTTATAGATAATATACAGTCTAGAAATGTTATCATTAAATTAAATAAAATTTCACCAGAAAAATTTAATTTGTTTTTTTTGAAAATTATTAAAAATGAAAATATTAAGATTACAAATAATGCAAAAAAATTTATACTTAAAATATCTGACTTAAATTTTAATAAATTACTTAATAATTTAGAAAAAATGAAACTATATAACAAAAAAATAACTAACAATAATATTAAGGAAATTTGTACAAATATTAATTTTATTATATTTCAAAAATACACTGAATTTTGGATTAAAAAAGATTATAAAAATGCCATCAAAACTATTATTGAAGTATATAATAAAGGATTTTCTGTAATTGACATATTAGCTGATTATTTTTCTTTTATTAAAGTTACAACAATATTAAATGAAAAAGATAAATATAAAACAATAAAATTTATATGCAAATATATTAAAAATTTTTATATAAATCATGAAGATGAAATCGAATTAGTCTTTTTTACAAATAATTTAATTATTAATTTAAGTAAAATAGATTAAATAATTTTTATTTTATTATACATATAGAATGAGTCAAATATTTAAAAATGATATTGAACCCGATTTTTTTATTGATTTTTTAAAAAAATACACTACATTAACCAAAAATAATGAATATATTTTTAATCATATTTCATATAAAAAAGCAAATTATAATAATGATATTCAAGAATTAATTTCTATATTAATAAACAATTATCATAAATCTAAACAATTTTATCTAACAAGAAATATGAATTATAAAAATTTTGTTACTATTATAAGGCAAGTTTGTAACTACTTATGCATACCATATACCAGCAAAATAGTTTATTCAAATTCCAAATATAATATAAATTATGTGATATATTTAGACAAATTTTTGAATAAAGTAAAAACATAATAATTAAAAATTAATAATTATAATTTTTAATTATTTATTAATTAGAAAAACAAAGTGAAAAAATTTGACCAATTGCAGTTTTACTGGTTATTATTTGTATTTTATTCAATCTCGTAAACCATTTAAAATTTATTCTTTTCAATAATTCATCTTTTGGTATATATAATCCAATCATGTTTTTATCAAAATCTATTTTTGTTTCTTGCATTAAATGATCTAATAACACTTGTTCACCTCTAACATTTTTACATCCTAACATATTTGCTGGAATCATATTCATCGCACCTTTTGTTACATATTCATACAAATATTTATTGATTTTATCTTCAAAATCAATATCAGCTGTTGTATCTATTGATAAATCTGCTTCTAAATTATCACACATACGTTTTATTACTTTACTATCCTTTTTACATCCTATTAACCTAATATTTGGAAAAAATGGTTTTTCACTACCATGTTTATTCCTCGTTAGAAATTCACCTACATAGCAATCTTTACCTCCTAAATATTTCTCATGGTATTCTTTAAAATCTCTCAACATCAAAAAACTATTTGGCATTACAACACCTCCATATTTTTTAATTAATCTTAATAATCCCAAATAACGTGTTCTAGTTTTTAATGGTTCTGGTAATTTATCCAAATTTATTACCCAATTATCTAGTAGTCTGGAAAATGTATTATCATTTATTAAACATATGTTACATGAATTTCCTGACCATTTTATCATTGAATCTATACACATTTTTAAATATGGTTGATTTAAATTTTTTGTGTTTCTAGAATTAAATGAAGCCCAATTTCTTGCATTTACATTATAATCAGTATGGACCCATATATTTGTTTTTCCGTTTTTTACATTTTTTAATAAATGCTTTTTTACTAAACTGAAATTTTGAGTTTCTTCATCCGGTTCATATTTTTTTTTATATTTTTCATACAAAAATCCTATAGCAGTTATTGTTATAAAAGCTAGAAATAATCGTTGAATTTTCATCATTTATATAATACATACATATTTTTAATTTAATAATTTTAAATTTTTCCACCATAAGTTGTTTCTTTTTTCCATTTCTTTTTCTTCAAGTAACAAGTTATAAGCTCTTTGTGTACTTACCTCTTCTCTTTTAGTGTTTATATTATTTAAATATTGAGTTGATTCTTGTTTATTCATTACTTTTCCTTTATTTCTTTCTCTATATCTTAAATATTGCTCAACATTATCAAACCTTTTCTTATTTGTAAAATCTTCTTCTGTAACTGGCACTACTGTTTCAACGTGTGCTTTTTTTAAATCTTCATACTTTAATTTACTAAATATATTTGATGAATATTCTGTAACTTCATTTTTATCTAACATTGATGTATTTACACCAGAAGAAGAATATATATCTGTTATACCTTTTCTTAAAATTAATTCTCTACCTTTTTTTTTCTTATCTCTAAAAATTCTATCAAATTCATTCATATTTTTAGCTTTTATTTCATTTACATCATCATTTGATTTTAGCCAATCACCATAACCTGAAGTTTTTTTATCTTTGTGACTATCTTCAAACATTTTATTAAACCAAGAAGAAAAATCATCTCTTGATTTCCCCTTCAACTTTTGTTTTAATAAATCCTCATTTCGTTCTTCATTATCTATATCTTTACTATTATATACCATATTTGTTACTTCTTTCTCTGTTTTATTTTTGAAATAATACACTTTTAATAACAAATTATAAGCTTTACTAAAAAATATAAAAACTTCCTTATTTAAATTACTTTTATCTGGGTGAGTTTTTAATACTATTCTTTTTGCATGTTTTAACTGCTCTTCACCAAAATCACTTTTCAAACCAAACAAATTTAAAATATCTTTTAAGTTATAATTTTCTATGTCTAAATCTAATTCATCCATATAAATTTATTTTTAATAAATTTTAATATTTTATTTTAATATATATAATGCAAAATATTGAAAATAAAATGAATAATGAAAATATAAATAAACCTATAGACACAAAAGAAATTGAGAAATTAAAAAAAAAAAGAGCATTTGATAGAATAGTTCAAGATTATGCAGCTCAAAATTTAATAAATTCTAGCTATAGTATCCCACCTATAATTCACTATTCCCAGTTACTTAAAGAAGAACAAAAAAAACCTAAAAATGAACAAGGAGAATTATTTATTCAAACAGCAGAATATAATATTGACGATATTATAACCATTAAAAAAAAATATAATATTAACCCCAATGATATTATTGTTAGTAATGATAATTTAAATGATGTAGAATTTTATGAAAAGTACGATATTGATAAACCAGAAGCTGAAACAGATAGTAAAAGCAAACAAAAACAAAAAAAAGAAGAAAAACAAAAAGTTGGTGTAGAAGAAAAAAAAAGTACAATGATGACTGCAACGTATAAAACAATACTAAATTCACTTAAAATATATAGTGGATTAATTGATAAAGACCATCATCATGCTGTAGCTTTAAGTAATATAAGTGTCACTGAATATCAAAACTTAAAAGAAAAATATAATAAAGTAGCTGGAAGTAAAAAAGATTTATATAAAAAATTAGCAGAAATTATAATTAATGATATGCATGAACACAAAATTATTAATTTTAAAAGTATTACTAATTCTTTATTGATACCAAAAATAGAGAAACTATTTAAAAGTATAGAATCTTTAAAAACAACAGATATTGATGGACAAAGATTAATTACAGATGATTTTTCTCTATTAATTATCATACATACGTTAGTTATTCATAAATCATTTTGGATGTTATTCCCAACAAAAAATCATCCATTTTTAGTTTTTATAATTGAAAGGATTTTAGAATTTACTGATAAAAGATTAACCGATTTAGAAATAATACATATTTACAATCCAAAAACTGACCTCACATCTATAAAAAAAAGTAGTAGTAAAGATATAAAATCGCAAAAAAAACTAGGTAAATACAATAATAAAACTATTATCAAATATATTTTAGGTGAGTATTTTAATTATGGTAAAGAAATAAAGTCTTTTGGTCAAATGAAAGGACCAGTAAAAGAAAAATGTGAATCACATGCTGATGAAATTCTAAAAAAAAATAATATTTCTGATAAAGGTTTTGAAATATTTAATAGTATTCCTGAAAAAGCTACAGATGATGAAGATGCTCAACCTTTTAAACTTAAATTATATCCTAATAGACAATTTTATTTGGATAATAGTTTATCTGAAAAAATAACTAAAGTTAGCAATGATAAGTTTAAACAAATATTTGAATTTTTTAGTAAAGCAACACCTTCAGAAAAAGCTATTTTACTTTTATCGACTGGAACTAAAGGTTTGATACAATATCTTTTAGTTTCGGGATTATATTTAATATTTAAAAATGATAAATTACGTGAACGTATTCAGTCACGCATGAATACAAATAGTAAAATAAATTCGACAAACAAAACAAATAAATATAAAAGAATGCATACACTTAAAAAAAACAGTTTTTATGGATATTTATTAGATAATTCCTTCGACCACCCTTATACATTTATACAAATCTTAACCATAACTTTTAAAAATGTAATTACCATGGAAATGGATGATTTTGAAAGTAATTCGAAAAACGTATATGAAAAATTTTTGAAATTTGCTTGGGAAGAATATAAGATTGTAAGGTCATTTACAAAAAATTTCTAGATATAATATATATGCCACGAAAACAAAAACATAAAAATAAAAAAACATTAAAAAATAAAAAATATAAAAATAAACAAAAAAGAAAAAATAATAAATTAACTAGAAAAAGAAATAGAAAATATAATAAAATAAATAAACAAGAAATAGAATTAATTAACAAAATAAAAAAATTTAATAATGAAAAGCAAAAAACAATACCTAATTTAAATATAGCTATTAAATTAATAAAAAATGCAAAAAAAGAATTTAATAAAAATCCTGTAAGTGCTACTATTAAACTAACTATGGCAAGTGCAATTGTTGGTTCGTATGTACCTGTTCAACAAAAATTTGATATTGGAACACTTGGTGAAATTAGAAGCGGTTTGCATGCACCTGAAAATCCTACCACACTAGTAAAATACCATGATAGAAGATTAAATCCCAATAAAACTTCATTTTCTCAAAAAGAATTAAAAATACTATCTAAAAAATATCCAGGATCATATGAAAATATAATTCCTCATTTATTTTAAAAATTCATTAGTCTATCTGTAGCTTCCGAAAAGATAAAATTAATTAAATCATCGCGTTCTTTTTTACTATAATTTGTTTCATTATAATTTTCTATTTCTTTAAAAAATTCTGTCATATATCCCCATGTCTTAAAATGTTCTATTCCTCTCTCTAAAATACCAGGATATGGTTTATATTTTTCCCACCACTTCAAATCAAATAACATTTTTCCAAGAAAATCATAAATATACACAATAATATCTTCTTCATCTTTACTACCTTTTTTTGGAAAGTGTTCCAAAGCTTTATTTGCTATATTTTTACATTTGTGTGATAAATCATCATAAGCTTTTTGATTAGAATACTTATTCATTTTTTAATTTTTACAATAAAATAAGTAAAAATTAAAAATTTCAATTTAAAACTACTGTTTCGAATAGTTTACTAGTAACAATGTATGGGTCCATTGTTGATGCTGGTCTTCTATCTTCAAAATACCCCCTTCTATTTTTTATTGTATCCCATCCAATTCTTACAGATGCACCCCTATCAACAGGGCGTTTAATATCAAAACTAAACACATCATATTTAGATGTTTCATATAATCCTGACATTCTTTCATTATTACCATCTCCATATACTGACATATGTTCTACATGTTTTTCAGATAATTTTGTTATAGCTGAAAATATTTCTTCTATACCATTGTCTTCGCGCATACTTTTTGTACTAAAATTCGTATGACATCCACTACCATTTAATTTTTTAAATGGTTTTGGTTGATAACATATTTCCACATCATACTTTTCTGCTAATCTCTCTAATAAATACCTTGAAATCCATACTTCATCTCCGGCTTCAATTCCAGTGCATGGTCCTATCTGATATTCCCATTGATATGGTGCGACTTCAGCATTAATACCACTGATTTTTAAACCAGCAGACAAACAATCATATAAATGTTGGTCTACCAATTCTCTATAAAATGCCTTTCCCATTCCAACACTACAGTAATACTTTCCTTGCTCTATAGCTGGTAGAGATTCACGAGCACTAGGAGATAATTCAGCTCTTATTAAGTTTTTTTTATCTACTGATTTAAATGCAAAATATTCTTGTTCTATTCCAAACCACGGTTCTTGTTCTAAATTTGCGTTAAATAAACTCTCTGCTTTATCTCTATAATTTGATGGTAATGGTATACCGTCTTTATCATATGTACCACACATAACTAAAATTCCTTCGCGACTAGGATCATCATAAACAGCTACAGGTTTTAATATAAGTTCACTATTTAACCCCTCTGCTTGTCCTGTTGAACTACCATCATAATTCCAATTAGGTAAATAAGCAGCTAATGTTTGTGGTGTAAGACCGTCTCTACTAAATACTTTTTCTACTGTTTCACCATCTGTTATTACTTTTGTCTTTGAACGTAAATTTTTATTAACATCTAACCAAATATATTCTGCAACAACTGCCATTTATGTGAAACATTTGTCAAATAATATTTAAATCTTTTTTTAAATATTATTTATTTCGTCGCCGTGAGCAGGATTCGAACCTACGCGGGCTGTGCCCAAACGATTTCAAGTCGTTCCCATTAACCACTCTGGCATCACGGCAAATTAAATTGATTTAATATTTTTCTACTTTATTTTTTCAAACCTATATTTATTATGATTCAGCTTAATTTTAAAAACCATGCTATTATTATTGGTAAAAATGCTGATGAAAATGAAGAAATTATTTCAAATGCTGATCCAGAAGATTACTGGTTACATTTGGCTGACTATCCTTCTCCTCATATTATTGTTAAAAATCCCACAAAAAATAAAATTCATCATAAAATTTTAAAACAAGCAGCATACCAAGTTAAAATAAATTCTAAATATCGTAAATTACATAAAGTTGATGTTACCATTACAAAAATAAAACATCTGAAATCTACAAATAAACCTGGAACCGTAATATTAAATCAAATTATAAAAAACATTTCTGTATAAATTTAAATTGATTTATATTTTTTATATATATTTTTCTTTATAAATTTATTTAATATATATAAATGAGTCGCTCTTTTGTTGAAGTTCCTTTACTTAAATTAAAATATGTAAATAATATTAAACATTTACCAACAGATGTAATAGAAATTATAAAATCATTTTGTTTTATTACTCGTAAAGAAGCAGAATTAATATTTAGGTCTCAGTATTTAAAAACAGTTTCTAGTCAACTAATTAAAGGTGCCTTTTGTTCAAGAAAATGTAGTATTGACGAATTAGCTATTGGTTTTGGTGAATGGGCTTATGCACACCCACAATTTACAGAAACTGCTGACGATTGGTTTTTTGGATTTTCACCTATACAAGATGTTAACTATAATCGTTGGGATTGGACTTTATCTATAAATCATTTAAATCAACAGTATTTGGAGTTACAGGGAGATAATTGTAAAAAATGTGGTGAATATAAATATGTAAGCTTCCATACTTTTCCAGAAACACCTTCTAAAATAAAACTTTGCAATTGCCCCGAGAATTATAATTATTATCCACCATCAGTATTAAATAATTAATTATATATTTTACTTACTAGTCATATGACCTTTTACTTGATTAAAAAAATATTCTATTTCTTTTTTTTCTGCCGAATTACATATTTCTAAACAATCCGCATTTTTATAATATAAATAAATTGGAACTGATTTTACTTTTAAACTATTGCATACATCCGAACCTTCATCAGCATCTATCAATATTAATTTAACACTTTTTGGTAAATTTAAAAATCCCTCATTAAAAATAGGTGTAGCTCTTTTACAAGGACCACACCAAGTAGCACTAATTTTTACAACAACATGGTTGTTATTTCTAATATAATGTTTAAAATCATTTCTATTTGTTATATCGCTAATAATTCTATCTGTCATATAAACTTATATTATTCTATATTTTTTAATAAATAACGCAGTTCATTTAAATTTTCATCCACAAAATCAACATGCGATTCCCAAAAATATCTACAATAACTCCAATCTATTAAAATTTCATTTCCTTTTTTATATTCTTCAACAACTGTTTTATACTTTTCAGGAATATTATTTAAACTCTCTATAGGCAATACATAAGATAATTGTTCCAAATTTGTAATATTTTCATCATCATCATCTACTAACTCTACGTCCCATAATGGCGTTGATTTAATTAAATCACAAAATAAGGGTGGATAACTATATTTATAATACCATGTCCAACTATTACAACCAAAAGAATAATATTGCATATTCCATTCTAATCCTTCCAAATAATTAATACATATTTTTTTTAAATTTTCTTCATTTCTTTCCATTCGAAGAACAGTTTCATAATATCTGTTTTCCCAATAAACTGAATATGGATTAATATATTCTTCTTTTGACCTATGTATTATTGGTATGTTCAACATCTTATCTTCTTGATTAAAACATTTATTTACAACACTTTTGTTAATTTTATTTCTTATTCCATACTCTTTTTTTAAATTATCATGCTCGATAGAAGAAAAATATTTGAATATTTCTCTGACATTTTTCCATATTATTTTACCTTTTTGATCTATTAAATATAAACCTCTTTTATTTATTTCCATTTTATATACATCTAATAACATTTGTAATCCAAAAGTTCTAATATTCAAACTTGGAAAATGTGGCATAAAATCATTACCCATTAACATCATTAAAAACACATAATCTTTTACAACTCTAGGTTCATCACACATTTTATATATCATATTTTGAATAATAACATTTTTTAAATTAGATAAATTCATTAAATATAATTTATGTGGATCTAAAGAATAATTAATACTTTTAATAAATTCTGGAGTTTCTCTAAAAAGAAATATATTATCAGTATGATGTAAATTATTTAATCCTATAATTATTAGATCAGCGTCTAAACCATAAATTACATGTTTTTTATCTTTAGTATTTCTAATGTAATCAAAAATCTTATGTTCACCTTCTCCACGTTCTTTTGAACCACTTACTATTATTTTTTTTACACCATAAAACTTTTCTCTATCTTTAAAAAAATTAATTACTTTATTATCCAAATTAGTCATAAAATTTGTACCGGGTGTAATTTTTGCTGTGTCAAACAAACTCGACTTATTTAATATTTTCTCGGTTAACTTTGATTTATATCTACGCTCTTTTTGTTGTTTTAATTTGGCTACTGGTGCAATTCCATCAAAACTAATAAAAACTAAATCTTTTGCTTTGACGTTTAAAATATATTCTTCAATTTTTAAACATACTAATTTAATTATTTTATCTTCGTTATTTTTATCTACATCCATCTTATGTAAAATATCATAAATAATTGAATTTGAATCTAGATAAAAATTATGTATTTTTTCATTAAACAATTCTTTTTTTTGAATAATATGTTTAAAATTCTTAATTAAATATGAATAGTAGCTAGGTATTCCCATTTTTTATAATATATATTTTTCTTTTTAATTAATTTTCATAATTTTTTTATTTTCCGTTTTATAAAAATAAATAAAATCGTAACATATTTTAGGAAGAAATGCCAAAAAACACTAAAATTAAATCATCAAAAAAAGAAGTCTCTTATACCAAATTTAGAGAAAAAATATTATTTTATGAAGATATTATTACCAAAACTCAACTGAGTGTTGATTCATATAAAACTACTGATATTATTAATGCTAGTGAATTCAATATCTGTATACAAAATTTAGAAGCTATTTATCAGGAACTAAATGACATTAAAAAATGTATTGATATTGATAAAACAGTTAGTGAAAATAATGTAAACAAATTACAAAAAATTAATGATGACTTATCAGTTGTATTTAAAACTTTTGGTACTAGAAATATTTTTGATTTATTAACTATTTGTTTCGGTACAAATTACGTTAATAATATTAAAAATAATAATAAAAATTCTTCTTTAGATGTTGATAAAATAAAACTTATTGATAAATATATACACCCAATAAGTTATAAAGTATTACCATGGAAAAATGAACCAAAAAAAACCAATACTACAAATAAAATAATTAAAAATAAAATTCTTGAAGATTTTATGATTATTGAAATGAGTAAAACATTTGATTGTTACGACCTTTGTAGAACGACTGAAAATTTTTATTCTAAAACTTTTGGAATTAAAATAGTTTTTCAAAATTATGATAAAAAAAATTCCATGATTATTAATTGTATAATTGATGATATTATAATTAGTTGTTTAGATAATGAATTTATAAATAAAAAAATATTAGATTGTAAATATGAAAAACCAAAAGACCCTGATTTTTTAGATGATTCATTTGATAATTTTGTAAATAATTTAAATTTAAAGGATTGGTTTATTTATAATAATGATGAATTATATCATAGATATATTGGATATATTAATAGAGCGCACTTAATTAAACAAAAAACTATTTCACAAGTTATTAAAGAATTCTTAAATAATGATCTTTATAATCAAAGAAAAACATTAATTACTTTATTATTACAAAAAAATGACAATGAATTCCAATATTTAGCTTATTTACTCTATGATTTATTATCTAATGAAAATAATAATAATATCGATACATTTGATCAAACACTTTTATTTGATAGTTTCCCATGGGAAATAAAAAAACTATTTAGAAACGCTATGAAAAACACAATTAAATATACAAAAAGTCTATCTTCTTTTGACCAGTCTAAAATACCTATTGAACAACAAATTTGTTTATTAAAAGCAAATGATAATGTCAAAGAAAAAGCTATGATTAAATTAAAAGAAGTTAAAGCAAAATCGGAAGATTCTGGTTCCAAAGCGAGACAATATTTAGAAGGTCTTTTAAAGATTCCTTTTGGAATTTTTAAAAAAGAAAAAGTATTAGAATATTCACATATTAATTCAAATGATATTAATAATATAATAACAAAATTAAACAAACATATTGATATTAAATTTAAAAAAAAAACAAATTATTCTAATTTAGAAATAAAAAAATTTATTAAGTATTTTAATACTGAAATTATAGAAAATTTACAAGTCAAAAATATAGAATTATTAATTTCTAATTTAACTCAAGGAAAAAAACGTACACTTGTAAAAAATATAATTAAAATAAATTCCATTCTCAAATCTTTAAAAGAAAAAAAACACAAAATAACCCAATCAGGAAAAAAAAATACCTTTTTAAAAAATAAAATACAAAATGTTATTACAGATTTATCAAAAAATACTAATTTTATTAACCAAATATCATTAATTAACAAAGATTTAACGAATAAAACAATTGAAGTAAATGAATTAAATGAAAAAATAAGTAATATAAACAAACGTAAAGAGTTGATTTCTAGTAGCATGGTAAATATGAATCAAGCTTTAGATGATTCTATATATGGACACAATGATGCAAAAAGACAAGTAGAGAGAATTATTGGACAATGGATTACTGGTAAACAAACCGGATACTGTTTTGGTTTTGAAGGTCCACCAGGTGTTGGTAAAACTTCACTAGCAAAAAAAGGGTTAGCTTATTGTTTAAAAGATGAAAATGGCGAACCTAGACCATTCTCATTTATAGCACTTGGTGGTTCAAGTAATGGGAGTACTTTATCTGGACATAATTATACATATGTAGGATCAACATGGGGTAAAATAGTAGATATTCTTATGGAAAAGAAATGCATGAATCCCATTATATTTATTGATGAATTAGATAAAGTTTCCAAAACAGAGCATGGTAAAGAAATAATAGGAATTTTAACTCATTTGGTTGATACTACACAAAATATGTCTTTTCAAGATAAATATTTCAATGGTATTGATTTGGATATGAGTAAAATCTTATTTATTTTTTCTTATAATGATGTTTCATTAATTGATAGAATTTTATTAGATAGAATTCATAGAATTAAATTTGATTATTTAACTATTTTTGATAAACAAAATATTGTTAATAAATTTATTTTACCCGAAATTTTTGAAAATATGGGTATAGAAAATATCATTTCTTTTACAGAAGACGTTATCGTTTATATCATAGATAATTACACTAATGAAGCTGGTGTTAGAAAACTTAAAGAAATTTTATTTGAAATAATTAGTGAAATTAATTTAAAATTACTAAAAGAAGATTTCGATTTAGACTTACCAATTACTATTTGTAAAGATAATGTTGATTTTTATCTTAAAAATAGAAATAAAGTTACTAGAAAAATTATCCACACTACTAATCAAGTTGGTGTTATCAATGGATTGTGGGCTAACTCGCTAGGACTTGGTGGAATTATACCAATACAAACTTTTTTTTATCCTACTAATAACGCTTTAGACTTAAAATTAACGGGTATGCAAGGTGATGTTATGAAAGAAAGTATGAATGTAGCAAAAACATTAGCTTGGAATTTAACAAAAAAAACAATCAAAAATAAAATATTAAATGAAAAAAATAAAGAAAAGGGTATTCATATTCATTGTCCAGAGGGAGCAATACCTAAAGATGGTCCTTCAGCAGGAACAGCTATTACAGTTTGCATTTATAGTTTATTAAATAATAAAAAAATTAAGAATGATGTTGCTATTACAGGTGAAATAAATTTACAGGGTAAAGTAACAGAAATAGGTGGTTTAGAACTTAAAATTTTGGGTGCTATAAAAGCCGGTGTAAAAACTATTATATTTCCTAAATCAAATATAAAAGATTACAATAAATTTTTAGAAAAATATAATACAATTGATATTAGTGATATAAAATTCATTTCTGTTGATAATATTAATGATGTTTTGAAACTTGTTTTTTAATATATAAGTTATATTCTTTTATAAGTTATATATATATATACAATGCCAGCTCCATTAAATCCAAAAAGTGTTATTTTATTTGCTTCTACTGTATCTCCAATATTTATCACATTTTATTTTATTTTAGAAGGTGCATTCAACGGTAATGTTAAATTTGTTTTTTACCTTGTAGGTTTATTTATAGCAATTATGTTAGGTATTTTACTTCGAGGTGGTGGTAGTCTTAAAACAAATATGGCTGACCCGATGAAAGCATCAAGTGATGCTCAAGAATTTGTTAGAAAATGTATGACATTTGATGGTCCTTTTAATGCAAGTTATTCATTTCGAAAAGGACCTAGCTCACACGCTATTTTCCACTTTTTTACAATAATGTACATTTTACTTAGTGTTTTAAATAATCCTTATGATGTTGGTTGGCCATTTGTAATAACTCTTGTTATCATAGCTTCAACTGATTTAGCAATTAGAAATTCTAATGGTTGCTCATCACCTTCTGATTTAATTAAAGGTGCTGTTTTAGGATTATTTATAGGAATTATTTGGTGGCAAATAATAGCAAACACTACTTGGCCAGGTCCCGAATATCTTTATTTTGGTAAAGAAAATACAATGAAAAAATGTAAATTATCTAAAACTAGATTTAAATGCAAACGCGAAGATGGTGCAGAAATTATTGTTTAAGGATAAAATTCTGATATATTCTTTAGAAAAAATTTATCTACTTTTACTAACAATAAATTTCTTATCCAACCTGAAAAATGATTTGCCATATAATATGTTCTAAAAAATTCTCTCCTGTAATACCTAAACACACTTACCATATTCATACTTTTATATATTTCTAAAGCTGAAATATCTAAAACTTTTTTTTTTGTTCTTTTATTTACTTCATTGTGAAATTTAAAAAAATATAATTTTAATTCTTCTTTTGTTGTTACATTATCTAATTTATGTTTTTTTATATAATCTCTTGCATGGTCTCTGCAATATGGACAAGGTAAATTAGCACATATTTCTGTCAATAAATCAATACATTCTTTTCTTTTTTCGTTAAATAATTTTTCGGTAATTTTTTCAGAAAATGTATGAAAAAAATACCATGTAGGTACTCCCCATCGTTTAGACATTATTAACTAATATAAAGAAATATTATATTATTTAAATATAATTTAATTCTATTATGTCGATGTTGTGCAAAAAAATTGAACCATCGTCTTTAACTATACAATTCAATAAATTATTACAAGAAGAATTAAAAAAAAATAATAAACTTGATGATGATATTTGTTTAATTACAAAAGAACCACTAGAAGAAACATTTATAAAACTATCATGCAATCATACATTTAATTATGATGCTATTTATAAGGAAGTATTCAAACAAAAAATAATTAAAAATTATAAAGAAATTCAAAAATTAAAAAATAATTGTATAAAATGCCCGTATTGTAGAAATGTTCAAGATAAATTATTACCTCATAAACCTGGAACCAAAAAAACTAAATTAGTTAATTGGCCTCCAAAAGTTTCTATGGAAAATCCATATATTAAAAATTATTGTAAATATATTTTTAAAAATGGCAAACGAAAAAATAGTTTTTGTAACATTAAATGTGTAAATGAATTATGTAACAAACATTTAAAATATATAGAAAGGAAAAAATTAAAAAAATCTTTAAAAAATAATAAAAATAAAATTGTTGAAAATGAAATTATTGAAAAAGAAACATTCAACATACCTAAATTAAAATATGCATGCAAAAATGGTGTATATAGTTATTTTGAAACTACATGCGACCATTGTTATCAAAGAGGGAAAAATAAAGGAAAAAAATGTAATGAAATTATTTTAGTTATGATTGCAACAAAAGGTATTATTAAAAAAAAAAGAATTTGTAATAAACATAAAAATTTAAAAATGTATAAAAATATACAATATGAAAATGTAGAGCCCGATGAGTTTCCCATTTTATTAGATCCCACGGTTTTAAATGAAAACACACAGTACTTAAATACAAATGAAAATATTAAAGAATTTATAAAAAAAAACTACACTTACTATTATAATAATGAAAATTATATGTTAAAAGGCGTTGATTACAATGATTTAACAAAATTAAAATTTGTAAAAATAATTAAAGTATAGATTTAAAAGTTATTTAAATATTTAAAATGATATTTAAATAATATGGATGATAAAAGAAAATTAATAGAAAATGTTAAAAGTTGGATTGATATTGATAATGATATAAAAGTACTTCAAAAAGAATTAAAAGAAAAAAGAAAAGAAAAAAAAATGTTTACACAAAATTTAGTAGAAATTATGAAAACAAATAACGTTGACTGTTTTGATATTAAAAATGGTAAATTACTGTATACAAAGAAAAAAGTAAAAGCACCATTAAGTAAAAAACATTTATTTAACAGCTTAAATCAATATTTTAAAAATAATAAGGATATTATTGAAGAACTTGGAAATTATATTTTAAATTCTAGAGAAGAAAAAATTAAAGAAAATATAAAAAGAAAATAATAAATAATAAATATATATTATGACTAACTTAAATATTGTTAATGATTTAAAAAAAAATTTAGATAGAATTAAAGTTGATAGTTTCAATAATATTTTTTTTTTTATTTATTCTATTAAAATCACTAGAAATAAACAACACCAATATATTTTAATGGAAAAAGATAACAATAAATATAACTTGATTAAATACAACAAAAAAAACGGTTCCATAAAAAATTCTATAAAAAAAATTTCAAACAAAATTAACAGCATTGGTGTTAAAAAATTAAATAAAGCTAAAAAAAAAATATTTAATACTGAAGGTTATTTTGAAAAAAATGAAAATATATATATTTTCATTAATGTTAAAAATATAGTAGATATTTACACATATAATAAAAATGATAAACTTATATGGGCTACAAAACACGAAATTTTAAATTATAAAAAAATATTAAATAATAAAATAGATAAAAATTTTATTAACTTTTTTTTAAATAATTATAGAAGTTTTTCTTTTGAAAATGAGCATTCATTTATAACTTTATATTTAGAAATCAAAGAAGATATCAGTATATTAGAAATTATTAACTCTTTTGATACAGATTTAAAAAAATTTTATTGCATACATGTGCAAAAAATTAAAAACAGGGGAAAAATAATAAGAGTAATTATTGATAAAGTTGAAAATATTATAGACAACAAATTTTTTTTTAATACCAGTAATAATCTAAATATCATATCTATTTTTGAATAATTATTCTATTTTTTTTATAGGTAATTATTATACATATGAGACTAACTTTAATTTTTGGATTTTTCCTTAGTTTAAATTTTTTATTAATTTTATTTCCAAGATTGATGCCAAATGTAATTAGTGTTGAAAGTACTGTATTTTGGTTATTTTGGGTAAATGGTATGTTTTTATTAACTCTATTATTACCAGCAAAAGCAAGTTATATTTTTAATAGTAAGGGTGTTGGTAGCGTTTTTGGTAAAGCATTTATGAATACAAATAAAAGGAGTAGTTTGAGTAATTAAATTGAAATAATATTTATATTTAAATAATTTAAATATAAATAAACAATATTAACACCATGGAAAAAAGAATCAATAAAAAAATTCATCAGTTCTTTCTTGATTTTAAACAAGATATAAAAAATGAATTTGACAAATATCCTGATATGGATAGAGAACATTATAGCTCTATTTTGCAATTTGTTTATGATTATCCTAATGTAGAAATTGACAAAACTGATTTAACAAAAAGGAAACGTGTTAAAAATATCGTACCTCTACATGAAAGATGTTGTGCATTGAGAGCAAATTGCGAACAGTGTACACGTAGAAAAAAAGAAGGTTCTGACTATTGTGGTACACATATTAAGGGACGGCCTCATGGTGAGGTTAGTGAAAAAAAATCTGGTGAATCATTTAAAAAAAGAGAAGTTTGGGCTCAAGATATTAATGGTATTATTTATTTCATAGACCATAATAATAATGTGTACGACCATACTGACATTATTAATGGTATTGTAAATCCAAAAATAATAGCTAAATATGAGAAAACAGGTGAAAACTATAGCATACCAAATATATTTGACGAATAATAATACATATGTTATTAATACTATTTAAAGTTTTAAAAAGATAATAAATATGCCTCTATAGCTCAGTGGTAGAGCGTTGCACTTGTAATGCAAAGGTCTTGGGTTCAATCCCCAATGGAGGCTACAAATAATTATATTTAAATATTTAATTATAATTATTTTTTTTTGTCTTCTTCTTCTTTTTTTGGAAAATATTCTGTAACATGTTTTTCTACATACTTCATACATGGCCTACAATCATATTTCGTTCCCACATAAATACCTGCTCCAAAACCAAGTAAAAATTGCCACATTATATATATTTTATATATTTTATTTTCAAGCAGATTCTGTAACTACAGTAGCAGTAGAACCTTTTGAACCTTTATAGAAAGTCCAAGCAACATACATAACTGCTGTAGTAGCAATAACACTAACAACACTAGTAACAATTTTCATGCTTTTATCCATTATAAATAATATTATTTAATTACTTTTATATTCTTTTTATATTTAGGATTAAATTAAATTATTTATATATCTCTTAATATTATTATGTTAAAACCTATAAATAATGGTATTTTTGTGTTTTTTGTTTCTATTATATACTCCTTAATTGAAATAGAAATGGAAGGGAAAAATGGTTGGTGTACACATTTACCTACTGCAAGAAATGTTATTTCAACATTTACCTTATACCATTTACTTATGATGGCATTAATTATATTGATTTTTTATCAATTATTTCATAAAAAAGATATTTGGATAATTATTTTCTACATTACTATGTTTTTTTTTATTGAAGATTTTCTTTGGTTTGTGTTAAATCCTTACTATACTATACAAAAATATAGTGGAAAAAATATTCCTTGGCATAGTAAATGGTTATGGGGACAACCTTTAGAAAATTTTGTATGTTACTTTTTAGTATTTTTAACATATTTTAAAACAAAATATAAAAAAGAACAAATGAATTCAATTATTTATATATTATTATTAATTGCTATAACTATATCATTAGCACCATTTTATCATTTGTTATATATTAAACTCCATGGGAAACTTCAGTATTAATATTTTTGTATTTCTCAATCCTAAAAAATCTTTTATATTTTTTCTTTCCTGATTTATCTTTTCCATCAGATTTTCTAATTGGAATCATTCTAAAATTTTTTACTTTTAATATTTGTCTTATCAAATTCAATAATGGCCATTTTTGTTTAGATTCTGCTGAATTATGTAAACATGTTAAAGTACTACTGCTAAAATTATCAACTTTTTTTAAATCTTTCAAATAATTTTTAATATTATTATACTTTTCACTATCTAATAATATTTCTCTCGAAATTATCAAATTATCCAATGTTTCATAGTTTTCAGATACTATTCCTGATTTTTGTAAAATGACTAAAATTATATCTTTATTTTCCATTTTATAGTAACTATATTTTAATTTTTAAACTTAAAATCGCAAAAAATGAATTTTCTTATATGGTACCCTATATCGTACTTTGCCATTTTTACATTGATCAAAAACTATTTCCAGTATTTACATGATAAACGGTCTAAATACTAAATTTTTAATTATATTTTTATTACGAACCAAAAAGTTTGATCGATTTTTTTTTAAAAGTTTTTTTGAAAAATCGATTTTGGACAATTTTAATTTGTCCATTTTTGAAATTCTGGAAAAAGTTTTTTAAAAAAATCGCTTAAACTTTTTTCTCTAGATAATGGTTTGAATACAAAAATAATAAATATATTTAAGGTTTGATTTTATGGTAACAAATTTTTGAGTGATTTTTGAGTGAAATTTATGCCAGTTTTATTGTAAAAAAAATGGTAACAAAAAAAGAGTAAAAAAATAAACACTATAAAAAATTATGTTGATTTACAGCATACATGGTCTGTAAAATAAAATTACTTAAAAAACAGTTCTTACCTTAATTTCAAAAATGATAACAAAATGGGTAACACCCCTATATTACGATAACGTCGTATTAAAACAACATTTAAAAACTTTGGTGTTACGATAAAATGGTCTAAAAAAAAAGAGGCAATCTTGGATAACCTAGGAGGCAAACTGACGTGGTAATAAAATATCAAATTTCAAAAATATTTTACTGGTTATTATGATGCTTTTCAACAAAAAACAAAAAAGAGGCAAGTATTTCAAAACCATAAAAAAAATTTGCCTTTAAAAAACCCCAAAAAAAGTTAATTTTAGAAGAAGTGTTTTTTGTTTATTTTAATAAAAAAAATCAATGGTAACAAACAATAATTTTTAGTAAAAATCAAAAAAATACGGCAAATTTTTTTTGCGTTTTTTTCATTTTTTTCACATTTTTTTTTGAATTTTTAAAAAATATTAAGAGCAAAAATATTAAATATAATATTATATTATATTAATAATAAGGTATGAATATTGAAAAAAAATTTTATTGTAAAAAATGTGATTTTTATACAAATGATAAATTTAACTTTCAAAGACACAAACAAACAATGAAACATAAATCAAAATTTTTCTCATGTATGTTTTGTGATAAAAAATACAAATTTAAAAGTGGTTTATCTAGACATATTAAAAAAAATCATGCTGATGAAATAATAGTAGAAGAAGTAGAAGATAAATGTAATGAAATAATTGAGCAAAAACAAATAATAAATTTAAATAATGATAGTAAAGAAGTAAAAGAATTAATTGAAATAATTAAGTCACAACAAAAACAAATAGACCAATCACATAAATTAATTGACAAAGTTATAAAAGAAACAGTACCTAGAATAGGTAATAATAATAACAATATTTCTATAAATCTTTATTTAAATGAAAAATGCAAAAATGCTATGAATTTAAAAGATTTTGTTCAACAAATAAATGTATCTATAGAAGATTTGATGTATACCCAACAACATGGATACATACAGGGTATAACTAACATTTTTACAAAACAACTAAAAGATTTAAGTCCTAATGAAAGACCAATACACTGTTGTGATAAAAAAAGATTACAATTTTATGTTAAAGACGATAATACATGGATGAAAGATAATAAACATGTTAAATTAGACAAATCTCTAAATGAAGTTAAAATAAAACAAATGAAAAGATTAAAGCAGTGGGAAGATTTGCACCCCGATTATCTATCAGATGAAAATTTATTAAACAAATGGCAATTAATGGTTAAAGAAATAATAGGTCCTTTTGAAAATAAAAAAGACCAAGAAAAGAATTTAAGTATAATAAAAAAGCAAATAGCTACAAATACAACATTACCTGAAAAATTTATTTTAAAAGATAAGTAATTATATTAAATTTATTTAGTTAATATAATTTATCGTTTTTTGGATTTTCTTTTGCGCCTCCTACGTTTTGATTTTCTTCGTTTTGATTTTCTTCGTTTTGATTTCTTTTTCGTTTTTCTTTTCTTTTTATAACGTTTCTTTGTTTTTTTTCCACCAACACTAGACCTACCAGTAATTTGGTTTAATAGGGAATCACCATCTGGATTCCATATTTTAAATGTTCGTGTTTTTAATATTATAGGTCCGTTTTCTTCAACCCAGTTTTTAATTTTTTCATCAACGCTATTTAAATTAAATGTTAAAGGTTGATTTAATTTTGATAATTCTATTAAAAACTGTCCAACTTCTGAAGTAGAATCATTAAGTTCAATTCGTATAGGATTCTTTTTTTTACCTTTCTTGTTTACACCAAGTTCTATTTCCATAGTCCCCCCCATGTCTGTTACTGTCATACTTTTAAACTCTTGAGCTGCAATATCCATATTTTTGATTTTTTTATTAGTCATATTTATCGCTAAATCATTAGTATTTTTAGAATCTTGACCATCTTTGTTTTTATAAATAGTTTTAGCTTTATTTATGAGTTTTTCAGAAAGACTTGTGAAATAGTCTCTTAAATTTTTTTCACATTTAATAGGATCTGTAATAAAACGAAATGTAAGTACATTTGTACCATTTGCTATAAAGTTAACATCTTTAAATTCATTGTTATTATCTTCATTTTTTTCAATATTGTCCATGTCCATTATATAATATGTATATATTTAATTAATAATTAAGTTGATAAACATATTGAAAAATGTGTAGTAATATTATTAATTAAAATGGGAATATATATTTATAGAATGTTAACCAATAATGATGCAGAAAATTTAAATGAAGAAAATGTATCTATCGAAATAAATGATGTTTCTAATAGTAAAATACCGCTATCTATAAATTACAGTAATTTAGAAACATCAAAACATTCAAATATACATAAATATAATCATTTAAATCAAACCCACACATTTGATTTAAATTTAAATGGTGTTAACAAATTAAAAAATAGAAAAAGATTAACTTTATTAAGTGAAATGAAAAAATGTAATGGTATTGAAGAAATTAGACCAGATTATGATTATAAAGCATGCATGACATCCAATGGTACTCATACTGATTATGTTAGTTTTTTTGACGTAAAAAAAACAGTAGAAGCTATGTTTCCAGATAATTACAATACAAATGAATATTATTCTTATTCTATGGATATTTTAGCAACATATGTTCGAGGTCAAAAATTAATTTATATGGAAGCTAAATATTATTGTGAAATAAGATTAAATATGTTAATGTTTCCAGCAATATTTTTATCATCTTTAACATCTGTTTTATCTTCTGTGTTAGAAAATAAGATGAATGGTTCAGTAGTTGTTTCGGGTATTTCAGCTCTGATTGGATTTTTATTGGCAATCGTTAGTTATCTTAAATTAGATGCTCAAAGTGAAGCCCATAAAACAACCGCACACCAATATGATAAATTACAATCTATGTGTGAATTTTCATCTGGATATTATTTAATAACAAGTGATGGTAAAAATAAAGACGCCGATTTAAAAAAAATAAAAAAAGAAGTAGATGAAAAAATGGAAATATTAAGTGAAAAAATAAAAGAAATAAAAGAAACAAACCAATTTGTTATTCCTAGAACTATTCGATATAGATACTCTACTATATACAATATAAATGTCTTTTCAATGATAAAAAAAATGAAAATGAAAGAAAGAGAATATACGGTAAAAATAAAAGATATACAAAACAGAATAAATCATTTAAAAAAAGAAATAAGAAATAAAAAATGTGATAGAATAGAAGTTGAACATAAAAAAGATAAATTAGCAAAAAATTATAATAAACGAGACGAAGCATTTAGAATGATTTTATTGTTAAAATCGGCTTTTTCAGCCATTGATAACATTTTTGAAAATGAAATTAAAATGGCAGAAACAAAAAGAACAAGATGGTGTAGCGATTGTTGTTATTCAAAAGTACCCGACCCGTTAAATAATAATTTATTAATGAGAGAAATTATAAGTCCATTTGAAAATTATAAAAGTATTGATGATATTACATACAAAGATACAAATTTAGAAATAAATGTGCTAAAAAAAATAGTCGAAGAGTTTAATGAAGATATAAAAAAAAATACGGATGATAATAAAGTTTTATCAATAAGTGAAAAATTTATGAAAAGAATGAAACTATATCTAAAATTTTAATATTACTATAATTTATAATATGATGAATTTCTTGGATTCTCTTGTTGGTCCAGTAAGTAGCAATTGGTGCTATTATTTTTACTTTTTATCTTTATTATCTCTTTTAGTATCAGTGTCTTTTGGTTTGAGACTTTTGGCTAGTATTTTTATGAAAAAAGTTAAATATAGTCCAATGAATGTTCATATGCTTATTCACTTTTTCATTCTTTACTTTGTAAACCGCATAATGTACAACATTTGCATTAGAAGTTTATAATTTTTATTGATAATATAAATAATATATTATTAATTAATATTCAACAGTCCATTTTTCACCTTTATAATTATGATAATCTGTGTAATGACCAGCTTTTCCTTTATAATTTTCTATAATACTATACCAACCATTATCTATTGAACCACCGTAAACAGTTACATGATATTTTTTAGCAGCTCTCCAATTATATTTAATACCATCAACCGATTTATATTTACCTATACATTCTTCTGGAATACCTTTTTCTTTTAGTTTTTGTTTCTCTGCTTCTGTAAAAATTTCAAGTTCACTTACAGGTCCAAATATATAATATGAAGTAGAACCATTATCTAAACCAACACATGGTACACTACCAGTTGTATGGCGTATGAAAATTTTCTTGTCGCGCATTTTTTCTTTAGCTTTTTCCAAAATTTCTTCTTTTTTTATATCATATAAAAGCTTTTCATTTTCTGCCTGTTTTTCATACTTATTTTTTTCACTATCACATAAAATCCTCCATTGTTCACGCATCGTTTGACAGTAAAGTTGATATGCTGTTAATGGTTTTCGTAATTTATTTATTTTAGATTTAGTGTCATTATTATGTTGTACAACTTGTTCTATTGTAATTGTTGCCATTTTAGAAATTTAAATATAAAAAAAATATTATTTTTACAATAAAAATCAATTTAATAAAATAACTATGGACAACAATCCTTATAAAATGCTTTTAAATCACCATCTGTAAATAACCAACCATTTTTATTTTTTAAACATTTTCCTTTAATCCAAATAGCTATTCTTCCATTTTCCAAACAGATTTTCTCGCTATTATCTTTTGATTTGTAAAAACATTTTCCCAGAATTTTCCCAGGTTTGTCATAAACTATATCTCCTATGTTAACACAGTAAAAGGCTTCATTGTATTGGTAAAAGTGATCCTTATAATTATCAGCACAAGCAGAACAAGCATACCCACCTCCTTCTTCAGCCAAGTTTTTTTCATCAGGTTCTAAACAGTTAGGATCAACTTTATTAGTACAAAAATCACATTCTTCATATTCATCATGAGTATCATCAGCAGCGTTATGAACAATGTATAGAGACATTTTAAATTGATTTTATATTATTTTATGTTATGTTTTGTAACATAAAAACAACACATAAAATCAATTTAAAAACATTTAAACAATTAACGCAAATCATAATGTCATTGAAGCAACAAAATATAATAGCAAAGTTGTTGGGTTTGGCTAGCCAATCGCCACAAGCGACGCGAGTAGCAGCAGCTATTTGTAGTGGAAGTAAAATTCTGGCTATGGAACATAATACACATCGTAGTAAGTATGGTAGTCATATAAGGTGTTCTGGTCATGCTGAAATTGCAGCTATACACAAGTTCTTTCCATACGCTTTCCGTGGTAAAGGAAAATGGTCGCGGGTTTTATGATCCTAAACTACGAAGAAAACTAAAAAAGTTGACCATATATATAGTGAAACATAGACCTTCAACAAAATATTCAGCTGAATCAAAACCATGTTCTCATTGTACAAAAGAAATAAAAAGATTGGGAATTAAGAAAATAGTGTATGTAGATGCTTTTGGTAAAGTAAATAAAAAATTGACCAGTAAGTATTACACAGATTATGTTTGTCCTGGTTATAAAGAATTGGCTAGGTTAAATATTAAAGCCGATTAATTTAATTTTAATCCCAAATAGTTTTACTAGAATCACTTTTATTCCAAAAATGTCTACCATCTGGAATGCTTTCTATCAAATAATCAATCTTATTTTTTTCTCTCATATAAAAAAATAATTTTTTCCATTCTTTAATAGAAAATTCAGTGTATTCTTCACTTATTGCATTTAAAAAATAAAGAAATAAATCAACATTTGAAACAGTCATATGTTTTGTTCTTAATTCTGGGTGAACATAATGTCCAAAATAAAACATGAGTAAATTAAACGCGTATTCAGATTTTATATCACAATTGTAAGGTGTGAAAATATTGTTAATTTTTATGCTTTTTTTATTTATATACCCAAGATGTGTTTGGACTGTGGGTATTTTAATGTATATTTGCGTCATTATAATATAATAAAAAAAAATTTTTATATTATATTTGTTAATATTTAATTTTCAAATTTATTATCCCACTCCCAATCGGCATAAAAGGGATTGGTGTCTTTAACAATTCTATCCCATTCAATAACATTGGTGTCTCTATTTCTAATTGTACCGTAATTATCTCGGAGACAACATGGGTCTAGTCCATGTTCTCTATCCCATACATCTAAATTATATTTATCTATACTTATATGATAACGTCCTTCAATCATACAACATACAAAAGAATACAATAGTAGGATTGCTAGTAAGTAAACAAATTCGCTACAGCAAGAAGGTTCATCATCATCGTAGTAACGGCGGTATGGCATTTTATTGATGTAAATAGTATTTATGTGTAATAAATGACACACTGGTAAAAATCAATTTAACTTTTTTCTTGAAACTCTGTTATTAATTAAGAAAATGATATAAAATGATAAACAAAATAATAATAAGTAATGCCAAAATCTTGGTATATAGTTATGATAATATTGGGAATAATCCTTTTTATTGTTTGTGTAATTAATTGTAAAATGTTTTGTAGAGATTATAAAAAAATTCAAGAATTAGTTGAACCAGTTAGAAGTAATAGAATATATCCAATGCCTGTTGCTATTGGTGTAGAAGTATACGGACCACAAAGAGGCGTACAAGTAATAACAGTGGAAAACGTATAAAAAAATTTGATGCCTGATGTGGGGCTCGAACCCACGACCACTGGCTTAAAAGGCCAGCGCTCTACCGACTGAGCTAACCAGGCTGTTTATAACTAGAGAGCGATACCTCGAATGAAAACGCGCTCTACCGACTGAGCTACAAGACCTTACGACCTTGGCGGGGCTCGAACCCGCGACCACGTGCTAATAATGCGAATCGGGAATACGAGAGTATCTTGGCTAGTTCTACGATTACCATAACATTGGATGTGGATTAACCCACTACTCGCCTACTAGAGACGCGTTTTTTATAAACTAATCCTGTATGTTATTTACATTTAAATTTTTAACGTCACTCCCAAGTAGTTTCGCAAACCATCTCCCTCTCTTTGCTCCTTACTACCACCAGATTGATCCAAATTTTGTGCTACTAGTAGGGTGGGTATCGATCCCACTACATAGGCCAGGCATGGCCACGCTCTT
>TARA_B100000963_G_scaffold181584_1_pt1 | contig 41477 bp, 44 predicted proteins | sample TARA_B100000963 | Tara Oceans TARA_B100000963 (sample SAMEA2622097) | marine metagenome | biome: marine biome (ENVO:00000447); feature: surface water layer (ENVO:00002042); material: "saline water (ENVO:00002010), including plankton (ENVO:xxxxxxxx)" | depth 5 m | reverse complement strand
AAAAAAAGAAATTTTACTTTGGAAAGAATTTAAAAACACCCTTCCTATTTCTTTGGAATATAATATTAATTTTTAATGCAATCACCTTTTTGTTTTATTGTAAAACCCTACAACGATAGGCGTTATGATAATATAAAATATTATGGTGAAAAAAAGTTTTTTATTAGTACATCTGAAGAAGACCATACTGTTTCTACACGCTTTGCTACTGTAGTAAATATTCCAATTAATTACAAAGGAAAAATTAAAAAAGGTGATACTCTTGTTGTTCACCATAATGTTTTTAAATATTATAACGATATTTATGGAAGACAAAAAAGTGGTAGAAGTTGGATTATAGATGATTTGTTTTTAGTTGATGATTATCAATTTTATATGTATAAACAAAATGGTAAGTGGTATAGTCATGACAAGTATTGTTTTGTAAAACCTATACCTATCAAAAAAAAATACATAGATGTAGCTGAAAATGAAGAACCACTTTGGGGCATATTAAAATACGGCAATAAACAATTAGAACGTTTAAACATATTGCCTGGTGATAAAATATCATTTCAACCTAACAGTGAGTATGAATTTAAAATAGACGACGAAAAACTATACAGAATGTATACTAATAATATAACTTTAAAAGATGGACACGAAAGCAATTAAATTACAGATTATACAAGCTGGAGAAAAAGCTGTTAAAGAATTAATCGATGTTGCAAAAGAAAAAATTATAAAGCCAGACCCAGATGATGAGTTAGCAGCAGATAGACTTAAAAATGCTGCCGCAACAAAAAAGCTTGCTATATTTGATGCTTTTGAAATACTTAAACGAATAGATGAAGAAAGAGATAAGTTGGAGGGAAAAGAAATAAAAACTAATAATTTACCAAAAGGCTTTGCAGAACGTAAATCAAAATAATATTTCTAATTTATGTAAAGGATTAATTCCTGCTAACATATTGTCTCGCAAAAACAAAGCAAGAACTTGGAGGTATGGTTATAATGATAAGTATGATGTTATTATAATATCTAAGAACGGAACTATTGGAGATATTATACATGTTTCAGGTTTAAGAATAGCTTTACCTGCTACGCCCAAGAAAGTGTTTAAACGGTCTGACAAAAAGGAGGAGCAATATTGGCAGGTTTCAGAAATACCTGCTGTTTTAAAAAGAATATCATCTATATTTCAATGGCACGAAGCACCCTCATCATTTAAAAATCAATGGGTTGATTACATTGAAGAAGAATTTAATAGAAGAGAAGAAGGATTTTGGTTTATGAATAATGGTAAACCTACATATATCACTGGCACTCATTATATGTATTTACAGTGGACTAAAATTGATGTTGGACATCCTGATTATAGAGAAGCTAATAGAATATTTTATTTATTTTGGGAAGCATGTAAAGCTGACAATAGAAGTTTCGGAATGTGTTATTTAAAAATTAGGCGTTCTGGTTTTTCATTTATGAGTTCTTGTGAAGGTGTAAATACGGGCACTATAACTAAAAATGCCAGAATAGGAATTTTATCAAAAACTGGAGCAGATGCAAAAAAAATGTTTACAGATAAAATAGTTCCTATATCAAACAATTATCCATTCTTTTTTAAACCAATACAAGATGGTATGGATAAGCCAAAAACTGAATTAGCTTATAGAGTGCCAGCTTCAAAAATTACAAAGAAAAATATGTTTAATATTGAAGAAGAAGTTTTAGAAGGTCTGGATACTACTATAGATTGGAAGAATACTTCTGATAATAGTTATGATGGTGAGAAGTTACAACTATTAATACATGATGAAAGTGGTAAATGGGAAAAACCTGAAAACATATTAAATAACTGGAGGGTTACAAAAACTTGTTTAAGATTAGGTAGTAAAATTATTGGTAAATGTATGATGGGCTCAACATCAAATGCTTTAGATAAAGGAGGAAGAAATTTTAAAAGCTTATATAATGATTCTGATTGTACTAAAAGAAATGCAAATGGACAGACAAAAAGCGGGTTGTATTCTTTATTTGTACCTATGGAGTGGAACATGGAAGGTTTTATAGATAGATATGGAATGCCTGTTCTCAACACACCGAGTCAAGAGGTAGTAGGCATAGATGATGAAGCTATATACCAAGGTGCAGTTAATTATTGGGAAAACGAAGTAATATCTTTGAAAAATGACCCAGATGCACTTAATGAATACTACAGGCAATTTCCTCGCTCAGAGTCACATGCTTTCAGAGATGAAAGTAAACAATCAATATTTAATCTAACTAAAATTTATCAACAGATTGATTACAATGATAGTATAATTAAAGAACATTTTATAACTCAAGGTTCTTTTAGTTGGGAAAATGGAATTAAAGATACCAATGTTGTGTGGACTCCAAATAAAAGAGGAAGATTTTTTGTAACTTACATTCCTAAACGCTCTCTTCAAAACAACGTTATTAGAAAGAATAATAGGTTCTTTCCTGGCAATGAACATTTAGGCTCATTTGGTTGCGACTCTTATGATATATCAGGTGTTGTAGTAGGTAAAGGTTCTAATGGCTCTTTACACGGTTTAACTAAGTTTAGTATGGAAGAAATTCCAAGTAGTCATTTTTTTTTGGAATACATAGCAAGACCACAAACAGCTGAAATATTTTTTGAGGAAGTATTGATGGCATGTGTTTTTTATGGCATGCCTATATTATGTGAAAATAATAAACCTCGATTGTTATATCATTTTAAAAATAGAGGATATCGAGGGTTTTGTTTAAACAGACCTGACAAAACGTTTAATAAACTTTCTAAAACTGAAAGAGAGTTAGGGGGTATACCAAACACGTCAGAGGATGTAAAACAATCACACGCATCTGCTATTGAATCATATATTGAAAAGAATATAGGAATTGATTTGGATGGCGTGTATAGGACAGAAGGTGATATGGGTAGTATGTATTTTCAACGAACACTTGAAGATTGGGCTAAGTTTGATATTAGTAATAGAACTAAGTTTGACGCTTCTATAAGTTCTGGTTTAGCTATAATGGCTAACCAAAAACACTTATATACACCGACTAAAGAAAAGACAAAAATTAGCATTAACTTTGCAAGATATAACAACAGCGAAAAAGTTAGTCGAATTATTAATAAATGAAACAAGTAGAAATTAACTTAAAAGCAGCTGCATTCCCAGATGAATTTGCCACTGATGCTCAAAAAGATACTGCTGAGTATGGACTGCAAGTTGGGCAGGCAATTCAATACGAGTGGTTTAGAAAAGATAATGGCTCCTGTAGGTATTTAAATCAGTGGGCTGAATTCAATAGATTACGATTATACGCAAGGGGTGAGCAGTCTGTACAAAAGTATAAAAATGAGATTGCCATTGATGGTGATTTATCTTACCTTAATTTAGATTGGACACCAGTTCCAATAATTCCAAAATTTGTAGACATAGTTGTAAATGGTTTAAATGATAGACTATTTAAAGTAAACGCTTTTGCGGAAGACGCAATGTCTGCTGAAAAAAGAGATGCGTTTCAAAAGAAAGTAGAAGGTGAAATGATTGCTCGTCCTTTATTTCAACAAATAGAAGAGGACTTTGAGCTCAATGTATTTCAAACCGCTGAGGATGATTTACCAGAAAACGATGAAGAGCTGGAATTGTTCATGCAAATGAAATATAAACCTGCTGTGGAGATTGCAGCTGAAGAGGCTATAGATACAGTATTAAATCAAAATCATTATCAAGATATTCGTAAAAGAGTTGATTATGATATTATGACTATTGGTGTGGGTATGACTAAACATCAGTTTTTGCCTGGTCAAGGTATAGAAATTAATTATGTTGACCCAGCTAATGTAGTTTATAGTTATACTGAAGACCCTTATTTCAAAGATTGTTTTTATTGGGGTGAATTGAAAACTATACCTATGGCTGAACTTGTAAAAATAAATCCTGATATTACAAATGAAGATATGCAGGAAATTGCAAAGTATAGTCAGTCATGGTATAATTATTATAACAATGCACAGTATTATGAAAACTCTTTGTTTTATAGAGACACTTGTACATTACTATATTTTAATTATAAAACCACACATACTTTCGTTTACAAAAGAAAAGAAATGCCTGATGGCACTTTTAAAGTAGTACAAAAAGATGAAAGCTTCAATCCACCAGAAGAAATGATGGTTGAAGGTAAATTCGAGAGAGTTGAAAAAAAGATAGAAGTTTGGTATGATGGTATAATGGTGATGGGTACAAACATTCTTTTAAAATGGGAGCTTGCAGAAAATATGGTAAGACCAAAAGCTGCAAGTCAAAATGCTTTACCAAATTATGTAGCTTGTGCACCAAGATTATATAAAGGTATGTATGAATCTTTGGTAAGAAGAATGATACCTTTTGCAGATTTAATTCAAGTAACACATTTGAAGCTGCAGCAGGTAATATCCAGAATGGTTCCTGACGGTGTTTTTATAGACGCTGACGGGCTTAATGAAGTTGATTTGGGTACTGGTAATGCTTACAATCCTGAAGACGCTCTGAGGCTTTATTTCCAAACAGGTAGTGTAGTGGGTAGAAGTTTTACTCAAGATGGTGAATTTAATAATGCCAAAATTCCTATAACACAATTAACATCTAATAGTGGTGGTGCTAAAATGCAAATGTTAATTCAAAACTATAATCATTATCTTGATATGATTAGAACAGTTACAGGTCTTAATGAAGCGCGCGATGGTTCTACACCAAATCCAGATGCCTTGGTTGGTGTACAGAAATTAGCAGCTCTAAATTCTAATACAGCTACAAGGCACATATTAAATGCGAGCTTGTATATTACCAGAAGATTAGCAGAGGGTATAGTATTAAGAACAGCTGATGTTTTAGAATATTCAGATTTCAAAGACCAGTTTGCTATGCAAATAGGTAAATATAATTTAAACTTACTTGAAGATATTAAGAATTTATATCTGTATAGTTTCGGTATATTTTTAGAGTTAGCACCAGATGAAGAGGAAAGAGCGATGCTTGAAGCAAACATACAAATGGCTTTATCTAAAAATGATATCAATTTAGAAGATGCGTTAGATATTAGAGAGATTCATAATCTCAAAATGGCTAATCAACTTTTAAAAACTAAAAGAAAAAGAAAGGCTGCTATGGAACAGCAGCAAGCACAGATGCAACAAGCTGCTCAAGCGCAAATGCAACAACAAGCAGCAATGATGGCTGCACAAACCGAACAACAAAGAATAGCTGCAGAAACTCAATCTAAGATGCAAATAAAACAAGCTGAGATTGCTATGGAAATAGAAAAAATGAAAAACGAAGCTATGTTAAAATCGCAACTTATGGAAACTGAATTTGCCTATAACATGCAGTTGAAAGGCATTGAACAATCTCAAATAGACAAAAGAGAAGCAGCAAAAGAAAGAGGAAAATCAGATAGGATTAGTCAAGCTAACACACAGCAATCCAAACTTATTGAACAAAGAAAAAGAAACTTACCAGCAGTAAAGTTTGAATCAAACGAAGACACTTTAGATGGTTTTGATTTAGCAGAGTTTGGACCTAAATAATTTTCTATGGATAGTATTCCTTCTATGTTTAGTGGTTTCAATATCAAAAAATATAAGTCAATAAAATATCCTTCAGATATTAGTTTGAAAACTCTTAATGAAATAAAATCATTACAAACTCAAAAATTAGATATACCATTTGCTAACAAGTATGACGATATACATGAGTCGTTTAAACGTCTTTTTGTAAATAGAAAAAGAGAATATCCTTCTGAGTTAGTTATGGATTTAATAGGTAAATCCAAACCTATAATAATGCGTATAAAAAATTATCACGACAGGAAAAGACCAAACGTATTAGCTAAAAACTTTGGCATAGATTTAAAATATCATAAGATGGATAGTGCTCAAACTCCTGCATTTCCTTCTGGACATTCTGCTCAAAGTAAATTAATAGCTTTAGTTTTATCTGACATGTTTCCTGAAATGAAAAAAGAGTTTACACAGGTTGCAGAAAATGTTTCTAAAAGCAGAATTGTTGCCAGGGTACATTATAAATCTGATAAAGACATAGGTGAAAAATTAGGACAAGATTTATATAATCACCTAAATAACGCCTAAAATTGGTAAATAAATATTGTTTAATTTTGTTAAAAATTTAATCTAATGGAAATAAAAGTAAAAGCAGTGGACGGTAACACTCAAAAATCAAAAGCCGAAATAGAAGAGCAGTTGTTAAAAAAACACGAAGCTCAACAACAAGAAACTCAAGCGGAGGAAAAACCTGAAAAGGTTGAACCAAAAGCAGAAGAGAAGGAGAAACCAGCTGAGGAAACTCCAGCTGTAGAAGAAAAAACTCCCTCGTCAGAGTTAAATGACGAACATGTTCTTAATTTTATTAAAGAGAGGTACAACAAAGACATCAACTCAGTTGAAGAATTATTTGAAACTAAAGAATCAAATCCAGATTTACCTGAAGATGTTAAATTGTATTTTGATTATAAGAAAGAAACAGGCCGTGGAATCGAGGACTTTTATAAATTACAAAAGAACTACGATGACATGGATGAAGATTCGGTTTTAGCTGATTATCTTGGTGTTCAAGAAGAAGGTCTTGACGCTATAGATATTCAAGATATCATGGACGACAGATTCGGATACGATAGTGAAGAAGATGACGAAAAAGATATTAAGAAGAAAAAGTTAGCTAAAAAGAGAGAGCTTGCAAAAGCAAGAAAGTTTTTTAAAGAACAGAAAGATAAGTATAAAGTTCCCCTTGAGTCAAGTGGGGGTGGATTATCTGATGAACAAGAAAACAATCTTAATGCTTACAAGACAATGTTAGAGGAATCTAACTCTCAGAAGGAAAGCTTCCAGCTTATGAGAAAAAATTTTGAGGAGCGTACAAACAAAGTGTTTGGCGAAGAATTCAAAGGTTTTGAGTTTAACGTTAGCGACGACAAATCAATTCTCTATAAACCAGGGACTGCTGAAGAATTAAAGAACAAGCAAATGGATTTTAATAATTTCATCTCAAAATATAATGATGAGAATGGACTTATGAAAGACGCAGCAGGATATCACAGAGCTATGTCAATAGCCATGAATCCTGAAAAGTTTGCAAAGTTCTTTTATGAGCAGGGTGTTGCTGCAACAGTAGATGATGTAGCAAGAAAATCTAAGAATATCAATATGGATGTTCGTAGAGCCCCGCAACTTAGCACGAAAAATAGTTTAAAAATAAAAGCTGTAGGAGATACTTCGAGTGGTAGAGGTCTCAAAATTAGAAGTATTAAAAAAGTTTAACAAATTAAAATTATAAAGTTATGGCAGTAAATATTAGCCCAGGCTTCGATTTACAACCTTCGGCTCAACAGGTTCCTGTTGAAACGAATTATATCAAAGATTTTGATTTCTTGAATCAGTATCTACCAGATACTTACGAGAAAGAATTTGAAAGATATGGTAATAGAAGCATTAGTTCATTCCTACGTATGGTAGGAGCAGAAATGCCTTCTAACTCTGACCTTATTAAATGGTCTGAGCAAGGAAGATTGCATATCAAATACAAAGCGTGTACTTCTGGAGCAGCAGCAGGTACAGACGCTGGAGCAGTTTGGACAATTCCAAATAACATTACTAACTTTAATCCTGCGTTAGCTAACCCTAACACAGCGAGAGATGCTAAGAATGTTATTAGAGTAGGTCAAACTGTAATGATTTCAGACAACACTCCAGGTTCTACGTTACAAAACAAAGCGATTGTAACAGCTGGACCAACTGACGCAAACCCTAACCAATTTACAGTAGCTTATTATGAAGCAGCTGGACAGGCTATGGCAGCGGGAGTAGCGTGTGATGTTTTCATTTATGGTTCTGAGTTCGCAAAAGGAACTGAAGGAATGTCTGGTTCATTAGAAGCAGATAGCTTCTTCTTTGACAACAAGCCAATTATCTTAAAAGATAAATACTCTGTATCAGGTTCTGATATGGCGCAGATTGGCTGGGTTGAAGTAAGTGGTGAAGACGGAGTAAGTGGATACTTATGGTATCTAAAGTCTGAGCACGATACAAGACTAAGATTTGAAGACTACATGGAAACAGCATTAGTTGAAGCAGTACCAGCAGAAGCAGGTTCTGGTGCTGGAGATGTCCTACAGGGATTAACTCCAGGTGGTGGTGGTTCAGTTGCTGGACTAAGTGGTTCTAAAGGTGTATTCTTTGAAGTAGGTGCAAGAGGTAATGTTTATGGTGGTGGTAACCCAACAACATTAGCAGACTTCGACAGCATTATTCAAAGATTAGACAAGCAAGGTGCAATCGAAGAAAACGTAATTTTCTTAAATAGAAACTTCTCGTTTGATATTGACGATATGTTATCCACACAAAACTCTTACGGAGGTGGTGGAACATCTTATGGTCTATTTGATAATGACGAAGAGATGGCACTAAATCTTGGTTTCTCTGGATTTAGAAGAGGTTATGACTTTTATAAGTCTGACTGGAAATACCTAAACGACCCAACAATGAGAGGTGGATTAGTAGCAGGTGGTATCAATGGACTATTAGTTCCAGCTGGTTCTACTTCAGTTTATGACCAAATACTTGGTAAAAACGCTAAGAGACCATTCTTACATGTAAGATATAGAGCTTCAGAAGCTGAAGACAGAAGATATAAAACTTGGATTACTGGTTCAGCTGGTGGTGCGAGAACATCTTCTTTAGATGCTATGGAAGTTAACTTCTTATCTGAAAGAGCAGTTTGTGTATTAGGTGCAAACAACTTCTTCTTATTCCAAAACTAATAAGAAGTAATTATTAATATTAGGGGAGGTATACTCCTCCCCTGATATTTTTTATTAATCAAATTAAATTTAAATAAAATGAAAAAAGTAAAAGATAAATATTCCGATAAAGCTTATAGATTACTCTTAAAGCAAATACCGCTAACTTATATGTTAGCTTCAAGACACACTAACAGGTCCCCTTTATTATGGTTTGATGAAGAAAAAGGAGTTAATAGGCCCCTTAGATATGCACGAAACCAGAAGTCTCCATTTGAAGATGAGCAAGATGGAAATGCAGTTTTAGAACCAGTAATGTTTGAGGATGGTATGTTGTCAGTTCCAAGAAGCAATCAATCACTTCAAAAGTTTTTATATTACCATCCATCAAATGGTAGAGTATTCGAAGAGATTAACAATGAAAAAGATGCGGCTGAACAATTAGCATTTGTTGAAATGGGATTGGAAGCACAGATACTTGCAAAAAATTTAAAAGGCGATGAGCTTATTACAGTTTGTAGAGTATTAATGGGAGCGGCAGCTGATAGGTTAACTACCTCTGAATTAAAAAGAGATATCCTGTTGTATGCAAAAGATTCACCACAAGATTTTATGGAAACTGTGAATGACCCTATGTTAAATTTATATAGTGAAACTGTACAGTTTTTTAATAATACGTGGTTAGTTTTAAGAAACAATGGTAAAGATGTATTCTTTAATCTTCCTAAAAACAAAAACAAATTATTATCAGTGCCGTTTGGTGAAGACCATTATTACATAGTGGCTTCTTTCTTCCAAGGTGATGACGGTATTGAAACTTACAAGTTGTTATCCAAAAAGCTAAAAAAAGATAAATAAGGTTTCGTATCTTTGTGGTATTGTTTAACCCTTAAATTTTTTAACTATGATGAAATATTTAAAAATCAGTTTAAGTGATGCTTCGCATTTAATTCCTATTCAAAGTGTATTAGGTGTTGAAGTTGGTGCCGATACAGAAGTAAAGATTCTTTACAATGTGAGAGGGCACGGTGCAACAGGTGCTTCTGAGGTGTTAGGTGTAAAAATTACTGCTACTACAGCAAGTGATGCAGCTAAAACTAAAGAGCAATTAAATAGTATCGTTGATGCTATGGAAGATGCACTATCTACTGCGTGGACAAAACCTATCTATGTACTTGAGCCTAAGTATGCTGTTACAGCTATTGCTCAAATAGAAGATGTGTGGGCTGCATAGTAATCACTAAACATTAGTTATGAAAGGGGCTTAAACATTTAGGCCTCTTTTTTTTTTGCTTATATTTGTAAAAAGATTTACGGATGATTAACTCAGTTAGAAATACAGTATTGGCTATTGCTAATAAAAATAATTACGGATACATATCTCCACAAGATTTTAATTTATACTGCTTACAGGCTCAAATGGATTTGTTTGAGGACTATTTCTATCAATATAATAATTGGATAAATAGAGAAAACGCAAGAACATCTGGAACAGGATATGCTGATATTATAAAAAACTTAGAAGAGGTAATAGATACTTTTTCAACTACAGCTTATTTAGCTCAACCAGCTGCTGACCTTAACAATCAATATAATTTACCTGCAGACTATTATTTAATAAATAAAATATTTTATTATCCAACATTAAGAGTTAGTGGCACGACAACTGCAGCAAATGTAAATCAGTTAATTGATGCAACTCAAACTTTTACAACTTCAGTATCAGTAGGAGATATAATAACTAATACCACGGATAATACTTCTGCATATATCACAGCTATTGTTAGTGATACAACCTTAACAATAAGTTCTGATATAATGGCAAACGCGGAAACATATAATATTTATGACCAGTACAATATTACAGAAGTCGAAAGAGTTAATCAAAATAAAATATTTTATTTAACAAGTTCTAATCTTACTTATCCTACATCGCAGTATCCTGCGTATGTTTTAGGAGGAGCAAGTTCAAATACAACACCTGGTGTTTTAGGAAACACTATAACTGTTTATCCCAATACAATTACACAAGGTGGTGCTATTCAAGCACAATACATTAGATATCCATTAGCTCCGAATTGGACCTTTTTAAATACATCTGGTCAAGACCCTATATTTAATCCAGCTGCTGCTGATTTTCAAAACTTTGAATTGCCAGCATCTGACGAACCAAATTTAGTTGCAAAAATTTGTCAATACATAGGTATAGAAATTAGAGAAGATTCGGTATACAAATTTGGGCAAACAGAAGAATTAACAGATACACAAGAAACAAGCTAAGATGACATATATAAATCAATATCAATATTACACAAACAATGGTAACGCTCCTGATGATGCTAATTGGGGGTCTTATCAATATGTGTCTTTACAAGACATAGTAAATAATTTTATGTTGATGTATCAAGGAAATCATGAATTAGTAAACAACATTAATAGGTTTCAAATATTATTTCATGCTAAGCGTGGTATTCAAGAGTTGAACTATGACGCCATGAAAGAAATAAAAATATTACAGTTAGATGTGGATAGCTCTTCCAGATTTATTTTACCATCTGACTATGTAAATTGGGTTAGAATATCTCAATTTAGAAATGGTGTGTTATATCCTATGAGCGAAAATATACAAACTAATTGGAGCTCTGCATATTTACAAGATAATAATAGTAGAATATTATTTGACCAAGATGGAAATGCTTTGAGCCCTCAAGATTCTGAAGTTGATTTAAGCAGGGGTAGAGTGGGGATATATTTAAACAGTAATAGCATGTTTCATAATTGTGAAGGAACTTGTGTTGATGGCTGTTGGTATTTTGATTACTCAGTTGGGGCACGATTTGGTTTAAACACGGAAACAGCAAATGTAAATCCTACATTTACTATTGATAAAAAAGCAGGAGTAATTAATTTTAGCTCATTAGGAGATACAGCTTCTGTGGTATTAGAGTATGTGTCAGACGGTATGGAAGGTGGAGATGATTCTAAAATTAGTGTAAACAAATTATTTGAAGAATATATATACGCATATATTAAATATTCCATTTTGAATAGTAGATTAGGAGTGCAAGAATATGTAGTAAGAAGAGCTCAAAAAGATAAGTCTTCTTTACTTCGTAATGCAAAAATAAGATTAAGTAATATACACCCTGGTCGACTCTTAATGAATTTAAGAGGTCAGGATAAATGGATAAAGTAGTATGCCAATAGTAACCACAAATTTTATTAAAGGACGTATGAATAAGTCTGTGGATGAAAGACTTCTTCCACCTGGCGAATATGTCGATGCCGTAAATGTAAGGTTGGGTTCTACTGAAACCACTGAGGTTGGAGCAGTAGAAAACAGTAGAGGTAATACAAGATTGACTACTTTATCGTTTCGTGGTGTAGAGTTATCCAGTAAGGCTACCTGTATCGGGGCATATCAAGACAGTGCTAACGAAACACTTTATTGGTTTGTTCATGACCCAGAGTATAACGATGGGGGAAAACTCAGAAAGCTTGATTTAATTTTGTCATATAATACAAATGCAAATACGCTTAGATATCACGTAATCACTTTTAACGTATTAAATTTTGACCCACAATTTTTAATGACTGCGGTGGAAAAAATTGAAGACCTACTTTTCTTTTCAGATAATTTAAATCCACCAAGAAAAATAAACATAACTCACAGTTATGATTTTCCTATCGGTAATGTAGACCAAATAGTAGATGAAGATATAAATGTGATAGTAAAACCACCTGGTTATGAGTTCGAACCAGGAGTAACTCCAACTGCTGACATACCTTTACCAGCTCCAACGTTTGTTGGTTTAAACTTGCCAGGTTCAGAAAACTATATAGAGGATAGATTTTTATCTTTTGCTTACAGATATAGATATGAAAACAACGAATATAGTGCTACATCATTATTTTCAAATCCTGCTTTTTCTACAAATGCTTTTAAATTTAGTGTGAAAAATTACAACAATGAAGGAATGACAAACAGGTTTAATGCTGTGGATATATCCTTTAGTACAGGGAGTGAAAGAGTTAAAGAGGTAGATTTATTGTTTAAAGATTCTGGCACGAATAATATATTTGTTATCGAAAGATTTAATAAGTTAGAACAAGGTTGGGCTGATAATTCAATACATACTTTTCAGTTTAACAATAGTAAAATATATTCAGTATTAGGTAGTGATGAGTTAGGAAGACTATACGATAACGTCCCGATAAAAGCAAGAGCTTTAACTATAATGGGCAATAGATTAATTTATGGCAACTACGTTGATGGTTTTAATATAACGAATGAAAACAACCAGCAAATAGCTATCAATTATAGTACAGAGCTGGTAACAAAAAATGTTGATTTTGAAGAGTTAGATACTGCAACTATAGCTAATGGAGATAATTATACTATTGACCCAAATCAAACAGTCGCGGCTTCTAATGCCGTTGCTCAAATAGATTTAACTCAAATAGCAACAAAATTAAAAAAGAATTCAGTTTTAAATATAAGTATATTATTAGAGCATTCTAATTTAAGCGGAACTACAGGAGAACAATGTTTTCAAGACAATATAAATTTTAGTCAAGGCGTAATTAATTTTGATGTAAGTATTACTCTACAGCAAGATTATGCAAACGTTTATGACTTTTCTCAAAGTGCTGATTTTAGAAACGGAATAGGAACACAGCTGGGTGTTAATTTTCAACCGATGGCCAACGCCAGTCAGGGAGGTTCTCTAACTGATAAGTTCAATAATGATTTAGCTATACCTTCTATTACTTGTACCTTTACAAAAGTAATTAGTGGAATAGATAGCTCCACTGACCAACAAGGGTTTAGAATTACAGCTACTCCTGGTAGTAATGTAATAGGTTTACAGACCATAGCAATGAAGTTCAATAGCGCAGCTGGCGCACCAAATCCAAATCCTACTGATTTGTATGAATATTTTAGAATCGTTTCTGCAGATGTAGCTTTTAGCTCAGCGTCATTTACAGGTTCATTACATAGCAATAGAGACTTTGCTACTGGTATTGTTTATTTGGATGAATATGGAAGAGCTTCGACAGTACTGACCTCAAACTTTAATACCATAAGTATACCTACAGCTAACAGTATAACTCTTAATAGCATAAAAGCGACTGTACAGAATTTTGCACCATCATGGGCGCAAAGGTATAAGTTTGTGGTGAAACCAAGTAAAGGAAATTATGAAACAATATTTTCTAATTTTTATTATACTGTGCAAACCTCACAAGTTACTTATTTTAAATTAGAAGGTGACAATCAAAACAAAGTTAAAACAGGAGATACGTTAATTGTAAAAACAGACGTAGGTGGACCTATAACAGAGGTTGTAAAAGCAAAAGTTCTAAATGTTGAAGCTCAAGCAAGAAACTTTTTAGATGATGACCAAGGATTGGGTGCTAATACTTTTCAATTACCTGGTTTGTATATGGAAATAAAACCTTCAGGCTTTAGTGTTAACATACCAGATGATGCAGTTATTGATGCTGGCGAAGAGAAAACAACAGGTACTGGTAATGATGGTACGTGTAAACATGGTATACGTTATCCTTTATTTACAACCGATAGTGGAGGTGTAACAGAAAATTATTCAATACCTGCTGGTTCAGCGATTGATATAAATATAAGGATTAATCGAAATGAAAGAGGGAGTAGATGTGAAGGATATGAATGGAAATGGAGGCAAACTTTATTTTCATCAGCTGATTATCCAGACTTTAGAAGATGGTGGATAGGAGACCAAGTCAATCCTGCTAACGCATCCCCTGGAGAAATACAATCCTCTGGGACTATAGATGTAGTAAATAAATCAGCAGTAGGTAGTTTTTCTGTTGGAGTTCCAGGTGTTACTTGTACAGATAACAGCGGTGCAAATATGAGTAATAACACTATATTTTTTCAATTTGTACAAGATGTTGTGGGAGACCCAGCATCAAAACTCGGTTTAGTTGTTAAAACTAAAAAGCAAGGATGTTCAGGCTTTCAACCTTTTTCCAGAAGAAGAAACGTTAATGTAAGATGTGAGATTGTTGTTACAAGAGCAAACTCAATGATAGTGTTTGAAACCGAACCAGTAGATTCAAGCCCAGATATATTCTTTGACGCTTCGGATTCATATCCTGTAATTAGAGACACGGTTACTGGTAACTTTTTACATCAAGCTCCTAACGGAGATGGAGACCAGAATCAAACAACATCACAGCCAGCAATAGTGACATTACCGTTTATAGATTGTTTTACTTTTGGTAATGGTGTAGAAAGTTTTAAAATAAAAGATGATTTAGCGGGAAGAGCTTTAGCTATGGGTCAAAGATTTTTATCTGTATCAGAACAAGATTTTAAGGAAGCTCATAGGTTTGCTGATTTAACATATAGTGGTGTCTTTAGTAGCAATGCGGGAGTTAACAATCTTAACGAATTTAATTTGGGATTGGCTAACTTTAAAGAATTAGAAACAAGCTTTGGTCCAATACAAAAATTATACGCCAGGGAGACAGATATACTTACACTACAAGAAGATAAAATAAGTTATGTCTTAGCTTCTAAAAATTTAATTAGTGATGCCACAGGAGGGGGAGCCATAGTTTCTTCGCCTACTATATTGGGTACACAGATTGCAAGAACAGAAGAATACGGTATAAGTTTCAATCCAGAGAGCTTTGCAGTTTATGGTGACAGTTATTATTTTACTGATGTAAAACGAGTTGCTGTAATTAGATTAGTAGGCAACAGCCAAAACGACCAATTAGAAGTAATCTCTGATAAAGGTATGCGTTCATGGTTTAGAGATAACTTTCAATTAGCCTTGGGAACACAAAAATTAGGAGGGTACGACCCTTACATGGATGAGTTTGTCCTGTCTACTAATGACAAGGAAGTTCCTGTACCAGTTGTTGTATACGAATGTAACTCTGAGTTTCAAGCTAATTCTGCTTCCGTAGAAACTTATACTATAGAATTTGGAACTATAATAGGAGCAATAGAAGTTGACTATACTGTAGTTGGTTCTGCTACTTTTGAAATAAATTGGAATAGTAATACTGTTACCTCTGGAGTTGAAACAGACACAAGTGGAACTATAACAATAAACAAAACCACTAACACACCTACCACAGCTATAGTTACTGTAACTCCAAGCGGTGGAAGTGCAAGCTGGACTGTACAGCCTAAATGTATTGACCCTATAAATATAACGGTATTTAAGTGTGTTATAAATTCTAATATAGATAGTGGTGATTTAATTCATGTAGAGTATGGTTGGTCTGATAGCCAAACTATTAGCCCCATAGATACTGACCAGGTTACTTTAGGTTCTAACCCACAGGTTTTCAGTTATTTCCAAAGTCAAACAGGTGTGCGTTCTGTAGGTGTTTATCCTTATGATGGAGCAAGTTTAAACATGAGGATAAATAAATTGGCTACTGATAATTATGATTTTAAATTTCCAAATGATAATTTTAAATTTTTATCAACCAACACTCTGTTTGCTAACACAGTTTCTGATGTTAGTACTTTATTAGGATTAGCTTCAACCATACCAAATAGTTTTGTTTCTAATCCTACTGGAACTAATATTAGAGAAGCTACTGTAACTCCTTCAACTAACCCTGCATTTACATTACCTACAAATCAACAGTACTTATATTTAATTTACGATTTTAGATTTACAGCAGCACAAAACTTATGTTATTCAGATACATCAGCTCAAGAGGCTTGCTGTGATTGTGTAATACCTTGTAACTCATTTCAATCAAGCACGGTACAGTTGTCATCACAAGTTGCTTGTAATCAACCATTGAGTCAGACTTTTTATTATGCAGGTACAGGAGGGTTAGCGTTGTATGATTTAGTATATAGTGACCCACAGTGTGCTGGTAATGCACCAGGGCAAGGTATAAATAATCTGCCAGCAGGTTATTATAAGATAACAGGAAATGAGTATATTAGAGTCAATAATTTAGGAATGGTAATAGAAAAAGCAAGTTGTTAATATGGCAGTAACGTATCAAGTATATTATTTTGATGGATTGAATTTTTCAAACGCAACAACTGTGTTTGATGACCAAGCATTAACAGTAGTCTCAGCCGATGGGTTCTATGCTCAAAACGGTATAGTAAGACAACAATTAAATGGTGTGTTATTAAACGCACAAGCCTGCACATCTTGCGGTGCCGATTGTGGTTCTGGTATTAGTGCAAGTTTTTCTGGTAATGGATATTTTAGTGCAGATATAAATGTTGCTAATAGCGTAGGGGCAGTTGTGATTTATTGTAAAATGAATAGCTCTGTGCCTGATGGTATACAAGCCACCTTTGACAATGTTGTATATAACAAATTAACTTGTGAAGATAATCATAATGGAGTTACATTAATAGATTGTAACAGAAACACAAATCTTGATTATGCGGGTGTGAATAATCAACCTGCTACTGGAACTAATTTTACAGTGGTTGGAAACGACTATGGTCCTGGTTTGTGCGGAACTTACAATAATTTAGATGAATATAATTTAGTTAACACATCTTATGTTGCAACTGGAGGAACCAGAAATGTAACGGTAGTTAACAATATGGTAGGATGTGCAACGGATACATCAACTCCAAGCTCTCCAGTATTTACACTTGTGGTACCAAAAACAAATATTAATTTAACAAGCGTTAACGTAGAAATATTTGCACCTATAACTGGTACGGTATTCGCCTGGGAAATATTATGTCCTACAGCTTTACCATCTTTTTTAGGTTCAAATTTGCAAGACACTAAAGATTGTATTTCACCTATAGAGGATTATTTCTTCGCAAGAAATGCAACTGGTAGTAGCCCACCATTTACAAAAGATACAAACACTACTCCTGATATAGGTAATTTTGTTTATAGTGATGACAGCGGTACAACACCTGTAAATAATACGTCTGCTTTAAGATACATAATAATTAATAATACTACTGCTCTTGGAATTAGAAACGGAGTTGTTGTAAGTTCAGAGCCATGTTCAAACACGGGTGGGTTCAAAGCATTTAATTCTTCTTCAAATGCAGGAGTAAGTACCATTTGTGATGGAGGAACACCACCTGTTACAAGTCAAACTTTTTATCATGATGGTTCAGGAATAGGTCCTGGCAACGTATATCCAGATAATGGCGATACTGTTTATGTTGACGCCGCAGGTAATACTGTTTTAAGTCCAGGAACATATTACTTGTACACATCAGGTGGAGTAAATAATTATATGACAATAGGTATTGGCGGGTCCGCAACAACAGTTACTTGTACGCCACCAACTCAAACATTCTTTATAAGCGCACTATCTGCTACTTGTAACAATTTCTGTACATCTAACTTCCAGATAGGCGTACCGAGAGGAACTACAAACAACGCATCATTTGCTGGTGTAAGTGTTGGAGATACAATAGCAGGTTCAACTTTAACTCCTGGTTGGTATGCTTATGCAGCGTCCGTTACAAATACACAAAGCGGTACGTTTAAACAGATGCAAATAGATGGTAATAATCAAATAACATCACTGGCTGAATGTGATGGACAACAATGTAATCCTTTATAGATATGAGTTTACAAAATTATACACTAACATATAAACCAGAAAACGATGGATGGCCTTCGTTCTATACATTCATGCCTGAATATATAATAGGAATGAATGCTTTTTTATATACATTTAATAGAGGTAATTTATTCAGACATAACACTAATAATCAACGTAACGAATATTATAATGTACCTGGTAGCCAAGCCCCTTCTACAATTACCAGTGTGTTTAATCCAGAGCCAACCCTTTCAATTAAGTTATTTAAAACTTTATCCTTTGAGAGCAATGCTGCTTGGGACTGTACTACATTGACTACTGATTTAAGTCAAGGAGATGTAGATGAGATACATTTCGAACAGAAAGAAGGAGAGTGGTATGCCTATGTAAGACATTTAGAAGGCGTAACTAATTTTAGTTTACGTTATGCAAATGGTTTGGGAGCTGTAAGTATTCCCCCTACTGGACCAAACACAGCAAGAGTTGTTACGTTAGGACAGCCTATTGGAAACATAGTTAGTATTGGTGCAGTTATATATACTTTAGTTGGCGGTAATGCTCCAGTAATAGCAGGAACAATAACAGGAATTAATAGAAATGATAATACCATTACAGTAAATGAAACTATACCAGCTGGACCTCCAGCTCCTGTTGGACCAGTGAATGGAGATTTTATTTTATTTACTAATAACACTGTTGCTGAGTCATACGGAATGAGAGGATATTATATGGAATTTACTTTATCTAATAATGATACTACGCCTGTAGAGCTGTTCTCGGTAGGTAGCAGTGTGATGAAAAGTTTTCCATAGAAATTTATTATCTTTGTCTGAAATAGTATACAACATGCAAGAATCTTTGGTAACTAAAGAGTATAAGCCAGAAGATATTTTAAATGCTGTTCACTATAACAAAGGTATTTTATGGGATAAGATATCTGCATTTCGTGAACAAATATCTGTTTTAGAAGGTGCAGCAACTCATGAGGTAGGAAAACCACAGGAAGAATTGATGCAGGAATATTATCCATTAAAGCATCACATGGAAGGTGGTTTATATACCAGAGAAATATTTATGCCGAAGGGACATCTGACTGTTTCGTTTATACATAAACAACAGCATCCGTCTTTTTTACTTCAGGGTAAAGTTTCTTTTTTGAATGATGAGGGTAAGGTTATTACTCTTGAAGCTCCACATACTGTGTTTACACAGGTTGGAACTCAAAGAATATTTTATATACATGAAGATACTATATGGGTGTGTGTTTACAAGACAGATGCAAAAACAGTAGAGGAAGCAGAAAAAGAAATATATGCAAGTCATTATAAACAATTACCAAAAAAAATAATTAATAAAGCTTTAAAATTATGTCAGGAGTAATAGCAGGTATAGGATTAGCACTATCAGCAGCAGGTTCAGGAGTAAGTTTCGCACAGGCAGCAAAAGCAAGACGTGAACAAAGAACAGCCATGAACCAACAGAAAAAACTAATGCAAAAAGCAAAAGAAAGAGCGGAGAAAAACTTTTATGAAACTCTTAACGTACCAATCGACGCATTTGAAAATCAGTACAAACAGAATCAACAAGTAGCTGCTCAAGCTTTAGCAGCATTACAACAAGGGGATGCAAGAAATTTAGCAGCAGGTGTAGGTGGATTACAGCAAGCGGCAGCTCAAGCTAACGAAACAGTTAGAACTGGTATGCAACAAGCACTTTATGATAACGCAGCTATGAAAGCCAAAGCTAAAGATGCAATGAATCAGCAGTTAATAGAGATGGAAGTTGGAGCTGCAGCAGACCAGGCGCAAATGGCAAGAGACTACAATCAACAATATGCCCAAGGTATTCAAGGGGGTATATCTGCAGCAAGTCAAGCTGTACAACAAGCTTCTTCATTAGTTCCATTGTTTGGAACATCAAAAGCTGATAGAGCTGGACAGAAATTAGAATCAGGTTTCGGTACAAGTGAAACTTTAGGTAAGACCATAGAAGAAGGAGGAACTGGTTTAACACAAAAACAAAGAGCTGATAGATTAAGAAAACTTGAATTAACTCCAAGGGAAGTAAGACAATTAAAAACTGGAGGTAATATTGATATAGAGAAGGCTAAAGAGTTGTTCACGGGCGATGACCCAAGATTCAAAAACTTACAAGACGGAATCGGAGATGTTACTGATTTAGTTTCATTACAAAAATTACTATACGGATATTAATAACATGGCTGAAGAAGTAATAAACAAAGGTAATACTCAAGAACCGAAGGCAGCAAATAAATATTCTCTTTACGCAGGTAGAGAGGAAACCGTTAATTGGGGTCAGGTTGCGGTGAATTTAACAAAGGGTTTAAACACCATCAAGCAACAGAGAGACGCTGCTAAACAAAAAATTATTGATGACACTTCTGCGGCAATGACGACGCTTAGTGAAATCGCTGATGTTCAGTCAGGTTCAATGAACACTCTACTTATAGATGGTTCAGACTTTTCTAAAAATACTTTACAAGCAAACATGGATTTAGTTAGACGTGGTCTGTTAGACCCGAAAGACTACATGTTAATTATGCAGCAGCAAAAAGATGGTTACAAATCTTTAAGTAACTATGCAAAAAATTATGATGCTAAATATCAAGAGGGAATGAAAAGAATACAAGACGGTTCTGCTTCAAACTTAGAAGAGTATTTTAGAGGCACAGGGTTTAGTTTTGGTAATGTAAAAAATAAAAAGCTTTGGACAGACCCTGCATCAGGTGAATTGTTTTTAGTTGAAATGCAGGAAGAGAATGGTAAATTTGTATTACCTGATAGAGCTAAAAATCCTGGTGCTTATCAATCACCATCATCTATGGTAAACATGATAGCGTTTCAAGAAGATTCAGCTAACTTGAGTGAAGATGTAAAAAATATGGTAACCGCTAATTTAGCAGAGGTCGTAACTTCTACTATGAGTTCATATACTGTTTTATCAGGAGGTAAAGATGTGAAGAGTATTGAAGATTTCAGACAGTTGTTCGATGATGTTGAGGGTGAAGGCTTTACTGATGCTAATGGGAATAAAATGTCTTTTGATGATTGGATGGCTCAACAAGCTAAAGGTGTAGTTGGTAACTCAAATAAGGCTGCTGAATATTTGATGAACTCTGGTATGGGGTATTTTTTTACTGATGATGAAAACGTAGCAAAAAATAATAATCTCGCCATTTTTACAAAAGTTGATGGTGGTCCGCCGCAAGTTACTATATCAGATGAACAGATGAAGCAAGCTGAAAGTTTAGCTAAGAACGCAATTAATTCTCAGTTAGACATGGTAGTTAAAAATAACGCTGGTCTTGGTGGTCAACAGAAACAACAAGATTCTTCAGCTACTATAAATAAAGATACTCTTGATAAGAATATAAACGGATACCTAAATGATTTAAATCGTGTATTAACAGACACAGATTTAGGGTCTGCTGAATCACAATTAAACAAACTTATACAAGCAAGAAACGAACAAAACATTGATAATGGTAATCCTGTTATAACTAATGTAGATATTACAGATGATATTATATTAGTAGAGTTTGATGGTAGAGAGCCTATACAAATACAGAGAAGAAGATATAATGATGATAATTCGTTAGCTGGAGAAACTACCTTACAAGAAGACATAGCTTCTCTTTATGATGTGTTAAGTCCATTTGGAGACCAAGAAGGATATGACCTTTCAACTACTGAGGTTACACAAAGAATAAAAGATAACGTAACGTTAGGTGATAGAGGTGAGAATAGAAATGTAGGATTTGAAGAAGCTCAAGAAGATGCTGTTACAGGAACTACCTCAGCAACTGTGTTTGATATAAACGGAGAGGATAAAACTCTTGCAGATTATTTTAAAAATGACGCTAATTTAGGAGACATCGTAGACGTAACAAACTTAGATAGCACCGTTCAAGATAAATTGAATACAGCCCTTAATGATTTCCTAAGTGAAAATGATAAAAAAGTTTTTGCAGATGCGGGATTAACTAATTTACAAATTGAAGTTTACGGTACTCCAGCTAAAGCCAGAGTATCATATCAATATAAACCTACAAGAGAGGAGGCTATTGCGCTGATTAAAGCAAGAGGTATTGAAAAACCTGAAGAAGCAAGTATTGAAAAAGTTATGAATACACTTCAGACAAAAAATGAATATCTTGGTTCAACTAAAGGCGGAACTTCAATGGCTCAATTAGCTAATCATGTTGCGGAAGCTATGAACTGGGTTAATAAATCTGCTAATAAAAGAAGAGGTAAGAAATCAGGACAAACATTTAGACCTACTTTAATGGTCTGGTTGAAAGATAACCCTGGAAAGACTGCGGCGGATTATAAAAAAGAATACAACTTGAAATAAGTTATGAATGAGATTCAATTAAAAATATTAAACGATTTATTTACATTGGTTCCCGAGGGAACCTTTAGTGATATAGAGGAGTTGCAAGAATTTATTGAAGACAAAGGTGTAGAGGATATTTTTACATTAATGCCTGAAGGTGTCTTTGAAGATGAAGAAGAGTTTGGGGAGTTTATAACACCCTTAAAAAAAAAAGATTTTTCTGGAGATGGACCTCAGCAGCCCGTGGATTCGGGTACGCCAACACCTGCAGAAGAGACTCCTTCGCCTCAAGGTCCTGGTTCTTCGGCTATACCAGATAGAAGTGTAAATAGAATTGACCCTCGTTTAAACGACCTCATAAATCCCGATACCGCTCTTCCCGATAAACCAGTGGGTACTAAGTTTGGTGCTAACGTAGATGTTGGTGAGAAGAATACTTGGCTTGAAGAAATGCTGGGTAAAAATACAGTTACAGATTTTTTTGGTGATATGTACAGAGCAGGAGCTCAAGGTCTTGGTCAAGGTGCTACGATTGATGATGCTCGAAGATTATTTATATCAGGTAGTGAAACTTCTTCGGAAGATGTAGAAAAATATATTGCTGCAGTTAAGAACATGGACAACTATGGTATGTCTGATGAAATGAAATCTTTCAATAGAATCTATGAAAATAATGGAGGAGGAGTAATGGGATTTATTTTAGGTGTGGGTGCAAATCCGTCAGTCATTGGTCAGTTGTTTGTGTCATCAGTTGCATCAATGGTAAACCCAGATGTTCTTGCAGGTGTTGGAGCAGGTGCAGCTATAGGTGCTGGTGTTGGAGCTGGAACAGGTGCAGTAGCTGGAGCCATAGGTGGACCAGTAGGTAGTGGTATAGCAGGTTTAGTAGGTGGAGTAAGTGGTGGTATAAACGGTGCCATTTTAGGAGCAAGTGCCACACTTGAAACTGGTTTAGCCTTCACAGAATTTATGAAAGAAGAAATAGACCGAGCTGGATTAAAATTTGATAAAGAAAGTGTAAGAAAAATATTAGAAAACCCTACTGCTATGCAATCCATAAGAAACAAAGCTATGGCAAGAGGTCTTGTTATAGGTACTATAGATGCGTTTACACGAGGTTTTGCCAGTAAGGTAGGGGGTAGTAGTATCAAGGCTGCAAAAGCCGCAGATAGAGTTATTACAAAAGGAATGAAGGCGCGAGCTGGTTTGAAAGCAGCTGGTATCGAAGCTATTGGGGGTTCAACTGGTGAAGCTGCTGCAAGAGTAGTTACGGGACAAGACATGGATGTAGCTGAGATTGGATTTGAAGGTATAACAGGACAAGCTTCTTCTGTTTTATCAGTTCCCGCTGCTGTTAGTGGAAACAGCTTAACAGATATAGGTAGGAACATGGTAGGTAAAGGTAAAAACTTTTTTAAACCGCCAAGCTATGGTTACTTAACAAAGAAAGGTACTAAGATGTTAATGAGCAAGGAAGAAGTAGAAGCTGCTATTGACTCCATGACTGACCAAGAGATAATCGACTCACAGTTTGTTATTGAAAATGATACGGCTCTGGAACAGAAGTATGAGAACAGAAGACAAGAAGCTAATTTAAATCAACAGACACCAGATAATTTAAAAGGTGAAAGAAGAAAAAAATATATTGAGCTGCTACAGGAAAAAAACAATATGGAAAATCCTGATAGTCCAGAAAATAAAGAACGAATAAAAGCTATTGATGAAGAGCTTCAAACTATTGTAGACGAAGCAGAAACAGACCTAAGTGAAGAGGTTCAAATATCGGAGGACGTAAAAAAATTAGTATCAATATCACGAAATGAAGCAATACAAGCTTTACTTGCAGAGGGTATTGAAAATCCTACTGATGAACAGGTTAATAATAAACAAAAAGAAATGCTTAAATTAGCAGTAGCAGCTGCTAAAAAAGCTGGTAAAGAAGTAAGTAGGTTTAAGAACGTAAAAGATTTAGATGATGATGAAGCTAAAGAACAAGCTAAAGACGAACTTATATCTGAAGGTATACTTGAACCAACAGACCAACAAATAAACGAAAGAGCCAATGCCATTCAGGAGTCAAGCGCAACGCAGGTGGATGTACAAGAATCTACCACAGATAGCCCAGAAGTGGGAGAAGGAGACGCCCCAGGGGTCGTTACCCCAGAGAGTCAGACCCAAGAGCAGGTTGCTGACCAGCCTATTGAGACGCAAACGCAAGAGGAAATAAAAGTAAATGTTGCTCCTTTCTTTGAGACATCCATAGAATCTACAACAGAAGCAGGTGGTTTAAGAAAGTCACCAGAATACCAACAATACAAACAAAGCCTAACTGACATAGCAAATGATTTAGGAGTTGAGGTTGAAGTTGATGAAGCTGTAGGCGGCTATGTAAATGAAGCAGGAACAAAGATTAGAGAGATAAGTAACGTAGTAAGATTAAAAAACGCAACATTAGACCAAGCTTCTCAGTACGCAGCTATTACAGCAGCGTTAGCACCCGAAGTACAAGAGTCTTCCATCGCAGCAGAATATACTGTTGATGGTGCAGAAAACCATAACGGAAACGAATTAACCATTAAAGTTTCTGATAGTGAAGGCACTTTTCAAGCATTAAAAGAAGTAGGTATTGATGAGTACACTTTGGATACGTCAAATAATTTACTATCTTTGCTGGACATATTTGATTTTAGTGACCCACAAGCGGACGCAAAATTAGATGCGTTAATAGATTTATTAGATAATAAAAATATAACTTATGAAATCACAGACAAAAAAGCAATCAACTCAAGATTTATTGGCAAGGAGAGCAGGCAGCAGATTCTTTCAGATGGTAGACAAAGTGCCATTCAACAACAGCAAGAAGGGACAAGTCTTTATAAGAAAATCCTCTCAGCGATAAATCGTGACGCTCAGAAGCAAGGCATATCTCCCAACGAATATATAGGTGCACAAGAAGCACCGCAAGTCACGGCAGACCAAAGTCGTGTAGAAAAAATAGCACAAGACATAAAGAAAAAAATACTTAGTCGTAGACCAAAGTCTATGAATCCTGCTTACATTGTAAAGCAAGTAACTGAATATTTAACACAAACCAAACTACGTTCTCAACTTAATGACGTTCAGTTTGATGCGTTAGTTAGAAAGGTTACGGAAGATTTAGGAGTCAAAGTTAAGAAAGGACCAAGTGTTAAAAAAGTAATAGGTGATAGTCAAGGTGGACCAAAGGTTGCAGATAAAAAAGTTGTAGTAAATGAAAGAGTAGCACTTAAAGACCAGATAAGAAAAGAAGCTAAAGCTGCAAGAGAATCAGCAGCTGCTTATAAAAAGTCTATGAAAAACATAGCTGGTTTAATAAGTAGCTTTGGAAGAAACCTTGGTAAGATTTCACAGTCTAAAGTCAAAGCAATTACAAAAAGATTTGCAAATGTAAATCTTAATAATAAAAAATCCGTAGATAGCTTCCTTACATTTGTTGATAATGTATTTACTAAACAAGATTATGTTCAGCGTTTAAACACTGCCAGGAAACAATCAAGAAAAGCTAAGAAACAGGTTGGTGGAGCAAAGACTGGTGTATTACCAGCTGATTTAAAAGCCGCGTTGAAGACAGTGTTCAGTATAAATCCTGCACTAATACCAGAACCTTTATTAGATTCTTTTATAGAACTTTCCGCTGAGTATGGTTCAGGTAAAAAAGTTCCTGCGTTTAAAAAAGCTCAAGAAACTTTACCAAAAGCTTTAGAGATAATTAATGGTGTCCAGGAAAATATAAACCAAGATATTGATTCTATAAAAGCTGAGCCTACACCTGATGATTTTGATGCAGATGCAACTATTAAAAACATAAGTGAAAAACAAAAGACAGTTACTCAAGCTGACTTAAATAATATACCAGATAAAAGAGCTAAAGAAGATGCACGTCAAATATTAAACATGACTCCAGAACAAATGAAACAACTGGATGATTCTGATTTAAAAGTACTGGAGCAGATAATAGAAAATATTAAGAATGGTTTTGCTGGTAAACCAGTAACTGATATTGCAACTAAACTAAATGCTATAAAAAGTTTTGAGCAAGTCAACCCTATTATAAAAGCGTTTACACAAAACAAATATGTAGATGCTATAACTAATCTATATAGTAAAATTAAAGCTTCAAGAACAGGTAGAGGATTTTTAACAGAAAGAATACGTAGTCTTTCAACTTTCTTTATTGATGATGTGTTTGGAAATAGAAATAGTAAAACGCTTTATAACAATACGTTTGGAAAGATAGCCAGGTCTTTGGAAACAGTTAAGTCTAAAATAAAAAGATTAGAAGTAAAAGTAAATGCGGCTGAGAAATTATTAAACACTGATGGTAATAGATTAGGTATAACAAGAAATGCTTTAGTCAAAAAGAAATACAAACTTAGAATGTTACAATTACAAAGAGAACATGAATCTAATTTTGTTGACGGTAAACCTAACGCAAAGACTCCTCCTGCTATAGACTTTATAAATAAAACATTAGAAGCTATAGAGAATGATGGTATTTTAAATGAACAAGATGCAACAATACTTAACGAATTAAAAACAGAGTTTGAAGTAGATGGACAAATAAGTTTAGAGAAGATTGAAAACTCTTTAACTGCTAAAGAAAAGAAAGCCCTGGCGTTATATGATGACGTTAATAATTCATTGGCGTCTGAAGCTGAATATAACGCAGCTAATTTACATGGTCAACCAGTTGAGTTGTACAATAATTATAGTCACCGTTATGTTATAGATGCCAAGACTAAGAACGAACAGACTGTTCAAAAATTAGTTGATAAAGTAAATAACAATATAACAAGCACTAAATCAAATACAATAGTTACCCGAACAAATGGAGCTAAACCTATTAGTTTTGACCCAAGTTTCTCAGCAATGCGTGGAGCTCAAGAAACTATTATGGATTATGAGATGACGCAGACATTAAGAGAAGTAGAACAAACTCTTAACAAAGTTAAAGAAGATGCAAAAAGTGGAAGTAAAGACGCAAAGAAGGCTATTAATGCTATTATAAAAGCAAAGACCGAGATAGTAGACATCATATTAAAAGGAACTTACACCGATACGCCAAGTGGGAACTTGAGTGCAATGAACTTGATGCGTCTTGGTTATCAAGCTACCCTTGGTTCGATATACAGAATGGGAGCTGAAATTGTAGCTAACTTTGGTATCATGTTAAAGAATCCTGCCATGGCAGCACGAGCTTACAAAAACTTTGCCACGTGGGTTGCTAATCCAAAAAATGTTACAGCAGGTTTTGATGCCATGACAAATCTTAGGTCATCACAAACAAGTAAATTGTATAATGCTGACGTAATGGAATCAAAGCACACACAAATGTCAGACTACGGTGGGTTAGATGCTAAAGCTGGCTCAGCTACAAATCGTGTAAACAATGTCTTTGGTGAGATTTTAAAATATACAGGATTAAAACTAACAGGTAGAATAGTAAATCAAATAGCATCAAACATAATAACTTTTCCTGATAAAGCTATGTCTCGTCCTTTATGGTTTGGTAAATGGGCAGATTCTTTTGAAGCCCAGGTAAAAGAAATGACAGGAGAGGATGTTAAAATTACTAAAAAAGATTTTCAAGAAATAGCAGATGGAACATCAAGGTATTTATCTCCTGAGTTTAAAGAAGCTCGAGATAATGCTACAGCTATGGCAGATGGTGAAGTAGTTACTATGGCTACCTCTAACAATGCAGCTGATGCTATTATTAAAAACATGAGGAGACCAGGAGAAAAATCAGGTATGGCAATTTACCGAATGGCTAATTCATTTATGGCAAGATTTAGTTTGTTTGAGTTTGCAACAGCTCGTAACGCAATCTTTGCTTTATTTAATAAAGGTGACTTGTCAAAAGCTGAAGCAGCTGGCCTACTTGCTGGTATAACGTTTAGAATGTCTGCTTATATGACAACGTATGGTATGTTAACAAGTATGTTAGATGAAGAGTTGTTTGATGCGGAAGATGATAAGGAAGAAAACATAGAAGATGTAATGGCAAGACAAATAGTGGGAGCAATGATATCGCTTCTTGCAAGACAGTCATTAGGTAACATTCCTATGTTGCCAATTAACTTCTACTTAGAAGAGTCTGTGAACAGAAATCTATTGGAAGATTTAAGAGATGGTGAAGAGTATGATAAATATAAACACTCTATTGTATTTAGTCAGATAGGTGTTGAAGATTTAAAAAAGAAAAGCTTAGAGGAAATATTCCTTGACTCTTTTGCTGGACCTTATGGACCAATGATAAATACTTTGTCACGTTTGCTGAAGGTAGGTGTCACATCTCAGACAGCAGTAAAACCTGAGACAAGACAGAAAGCAATGGACGAAATAGAAAATAGATTAATAATTGAAGTGTTAGGTAATTTAGGATTGGTTCCGTTTTATAAAGATGTTAGAAGAGTTGTAATTAAAGATATGTTTCCTCCTGAAACTGAACTTACACCAGAACAAAAGAAACGTTTGAAAAAAATAAAAGAACAAGAGGAAAAAAGACGACCACAAAGAGAAAGAAGTGGTGACAGAAGAAAGACAAAAAACAGAAGGCCTAAAAGAGTAAGAGTAAACAGACGATGAAATACTTTGATGAACATAAATGTATGATGGACAGTTATAAATTATTAACTGGTAAGGCTTCTTATGAGGAGTTGTTAGATGATGAAAACAATCCACCCGCATTTATATTTAATCCAACAAAGCCTGTGGTTACAATGGAAGATGATGTGTTTGATGTCCTAATGGAATACTTTATAGAGGTAGAAGACTATGAAAAGTGTGCTGAATTAAAAGAACACAAGCTTCTTAATTCTTACTATAGTTTGTCCTCTCCGCTTGTAGCTTATAAAAATGGAATGCCTGCATTCCGCTCACGTGGGAATCAGTTGGGAAAAAATACTTCCAACCTTTAGACCTTCCTCTATTTATATAATAACAAAACGCAACTGCAAGCTTACCGCTTGTTTTCAAGTTAGATGTTTTTTTAAAATTAATTACCGCTGAATCATCCGATAAAGGAATTATATCCTCGACAGTAAAAGTTTCTTTGTTTTGATTTCCGTCTCTGTTGAAATTTGAAAACCTATCAGCAATGGTTTGTGCAAATTTCTTGAGCTCAAGGGCCCTATCTCTATTCATATTTCATCTGTTAGTGATTGAATTAATTCAGCCATGACTTTGCAAATCTGTTGTGCAGTTTGTTTTGCTTTCTCATTGTCACGGTCCATTAAGTCTTCGTATAGTTTGTTAATAAGGTCATGACTATCGTTAGTCACATGATTAATGTGAGAAATAGATGAATGGTCATTCTTAGAAACAGGTGTCATTTATTGTACAGTTGCTTCCCTATTGCACTGTGTGTTTCTGAAGAGTGTCTAATTGATTTTGTAATAGTCTCGACTCCAAATTAAGTAAAAAAATTCGTTCCTGCAAATCTTTTATCTGTTCAGAATGCTTTGTATACCTCTTTACATGGTAGTTTTCACCCCAGGTTTTTAACAATTCTACTTTTTTTTCAGCTAAAGATTTATTGTATTTAATCATGTAAGGCAGCTCGTTATAAGCGTGCATAATTGTAGCATGATTTTTGTTAAAAACTTTTCCTATCTGTTGATAGGTCATGTTTAAACAGTCTCTCATAATACTATAAACAACTGCCCTTGCCAGGATATATTGTTCTTGTCTACAATTAGAATAGATATCTACTTTAAAAATTTTACTTGCCTCGACGAGGAGGTTTTGGATAACTGAATCTTTCATCAACAACTAAATTTAATTTAAGATTTATAAAATCTAAATACTCGTCCATGTCTATAAATTGTAAGTCACTAAGAACCATTAACTCTTCATCTGGTTTTGTAACTTCTATTAAAAATGGTATTGGTTTACCATAATGATAAACTAAACCTGCTCTTACGTGAGAACACAATTCATTTACAGGTAGCTCAGGTAAATACTCTTCTATGTAAAGAGCTATAGTTAAAGATAATGTTTGAGGAACATCTTGTAATGCTGAAATAAAATCATCATCAATCTCAAAGTCCTTTACGTACTGAAACTTTACATCCATGTTTTTCAAGTTCTTCAATTCTATATTCTTGTAGTTTAGAAACTTTCCCATTTGTTTTTTTTACTTCAATGAATTCAACGTCAGAATTAGGAGGTATAGCTATCAAGTCAGGGATTCCGTTTTTATTTGTCATCTTTAACTTGATAACATAATATCCCTTAGCCTCCATTTCTTTAATTACCTTCGCCTGTATCTTCTGCTCTGTCATCTTCTAAAGTTACTAAATCTTTCTTGAAATGACTGAGAGTATAATCTTTCTTCTTAACAACAGCTTTGTATATTTGTTTTTCAATACCCGTTTTAGAAAAGACCCAATAGATTTTATTATATAACCTATCTTTAGTTGTCATTCTATCTCTTGACTGCCAATAACTTGTGGCACTGAAATCAATATTATAATATACCAAAGCTTCTGCTTTACGCAAACTAATTCCCTCGCGACCACTGACTATTTGTAATGCAATGGAGCGTGGTGTTGTGTTAAACACATCAAGCGTGGTGCAAAGTAAATCGCCATATTCTTCTTTCAATGCACTAAGCTCTGCTTTAAATTTATAAAATATAGCAATCTTTTTACCTTCAAATTTTTTACGTATGTACCTGGCTTTCTGATGACAAAGAACCATACTTTCACCGCTCTCAAATTTAATAGTTCCTGAACTCATTTGATGTGTTTTAATCATTAGCTTTACTGGAGTGTCAGCAAGTATAACTTCCTGTTCACCCTGCAATACTTTATCCTTTGATAATTTTTTCATCATGTCTGTTACGTCAGGACAAATATCCACGTACAAAATTTCTTCATCTGTTTGAACTTTAAAACCAGCTTCTTTCTGAGAATAAGATATCATATACTTATTCATAACCTTTAGTATATCTTTATTACCGTTTGAGTAATCGTTGATAGGAAACCCATTAATAATTTTTTTCCTAACAGTTACATAGTTGTTTGCAAACTGATAAAAGTTTTTACAATATGCAAAAGGATTTGATGGAATACCAGATACTTGATGATACATTTGACTGTATGATTCAGGTGTTGGTGTGCCTGATAAAAGAATTACACGAGGGTGATGTATATCAATAAGTCTTTTTATTTGACCACTTCTTTTGTTTTGTTTTGGATAAGCTCCTATGGTATGAGCTTCATCAATTATGAGACAGTCATATATTGTCTCATGAGACACTTTATGTAAAGATTCATAGTTAATTACATGTAGTTTAAACGGTGCTTGTAACAAACTCATGTCGTGTTCAATACTTGATATTGCTTTTTTCTTTGTAACAAACAAGACATTGGTTGCGTTTAAACGCTGGCATATACTTAAGCTTGTCAATGTCTTACCTGTTCTAACTTCCATTGCCAGATAGACAAACCCGTAGCGTGTTACAATTTCTGCACCCTGTGTTACAATCTGTTTTTGGTATGGTCTAAGTTTTATCATCAGAAAGGAAAATCTTGTTGTTCATCGAGCTCATGTTTGTGTCTAAATCTAATCCACCTGGCGTGCATATCTCTTCCTTCTTCAGGAGCACAACCATAATGGTATAATGAAAATGCTACCAGCCATTTAGAAAATCTAACTCTTGATACACTAAGTCTTGATTTAGGTGCAAAGTCTGGATTGTCCTCAACAAAGTCAGTATACAAATCATTCTTAGGAACCTTTCCACCAACCTTTAGTTTATCGTGTATAGGATTATCACCTATAACTCCACACCATTCAATAAATTCATGGCATGTTTCAGCTGAGAGCTTTCTAATTTTTAAATTTACAAACTCACTTTTCATTAATCCTTTCTCTAAGTATAACTGTAAACATTGAATCATATAGTTATCAAACTGACACCACTCCTCATCATTCCAATCACCAAACATAAGTTTACCAAACTCTTCCAGGGGAGTGTAATCTTTATTATAATGGTGAGCTAACTCCAGCTCCCACTTACGCCTTTCGAATGATGTGCCTTTACCTTTGATAGCATAGTTAGTTGTGATAGTTATCTTTGGTGACTTAGCAAAAGGTATTTTGATTGCGTCCTTATTTTTCTTTTCTAATGTTAAACCTTCGGTTACTACTGAAAACAATCTTTCAAAATCAAAATGTTTTTTAACATCATCAAAGCAAAGCACTTGAGTATCAGCACTTACCAGCTGATATGCAAATGAACGCTCAAAGTTAAATGACTTCCCGTCGATGACTACAACTTTTTTCATGTGACTAAGTCCGTTGACCCATAAACCTTTACCGCTACCACCTTCAGGATTATCTGAAATCATTTCATCATTTAATATAACAGCAGGACAATATGCCAGGTTCTTCCAACCATGAAGCATGTAGCCAATCGTTGAGCGCATACTGTTGACACGCTGTGCGTTATTACCACAAATGTTTTGGATAAACTTTTGATAATCACAATCAATGCTTTCACATAAAGCAAAGTCTCTATCAATGACGTGGTCTTTCCAAACATAACCACCAAGGTCTAAGTAATCAATTTGTTTGATGTTGTTGTATGTAATCTCAACAGCTCCGTTTCTGTAATATAAGTAAGACGTTTCTTTTTTATCTTCAATAAAGTATACATCAATAGATGAAAGCAATGTCAAGAACTCTTCACGAAAGTATCTTGTATGTTCAGCAAAGTAATTGTAAACTGATATATCATCTATCTCTAAAAGATAATTTAGTATATAATCTTTAATTTCTTTTTCAGATGTATGGTCAATCAAATTGTTTGTTACCTTAACAAACACATAATTCTTAGAACCTTCAGGACAAAACTTATAAAAACCATTCTCTTCTAAAAAGTTTTTAAAAGATATGTGTACAATTTTGATTACACCTTTTTCATTCTTTGTCCAGAACTGATGATTACTTTGTTCTTCTTCTAATCTATTGATAACATTCTCAACCAAGTTAGGGTCGAGCTCTGTTAACTGCGTTCTTAATTCTTTCTTTGAAACACCTCGTTTAAGCTTATGCTTAATCATGTTTACCTTCTCATCATCTTCATAATATTTCGTACCAAAGTTTTGTATCTGTGCGTATGCAGAGTCAACAGTTCTTTTAATTTCAGAACGTTTAAACGATGTGGTTTCAAAACCTCCAAGCACATACTCTGCTAAAGTTTTGGTGACACCATAATCGTTGAAGGCCGCGGCCAAAACATAAGCGTTATTATTTCTTTGTCCCTCACTCATTGGAAATTTCTTTTGCCACCACTTAACAAGTATTTCTACTATTTTATTTTCGTCAGTGATTGGTATAGTTTGTAGGTCAACGTTCTTTATAACCTCAGTGTATTCTTTTTCCTCTTGCTTATCCCAAACACTGGCGTTCTCATTGATATGTATGAGTGGGTCGTAGCTTTCATAACAAACACGAGATACATTCTTACAAGTCTTGTCAAACTGAGGAGAGTTAAAATGTTTTTCTAAACTATTGAAATAGCTTACATGATTGTCTGGTAGTGGAGGTATCTTAATAATCGCTTTCAATCCTTTACCAGAAGGTGATATAAATACCGAGTAAACATAATTGTTTTTGGAGAGTCTTTCTTTTTCCTGTAATAAATCTCTTTGTGATTCGTAACCGTCAAAGTCTAAACAAATTAAACCACTGTGTTGGCTTAGTGACTTATCATTACGCTTTGTAAACTTGCCACTAAAACAAATAGCTGGAAGCTTTTGTTTCAATGCGTTTACTTTTTCTTTATCTTTTTCTTCTCTGATTCTCTTTACTAAATCTTTTGAAGCTCCTTCTTTTATTCTATTTAAAATAACTAAAGCACCCCTATAAAAAGGTTGAGACGTAACTTTTATGTCTTTAAATATTGTTATTTCCATTCTATTATATTCTATTTTTTATGACGAGAATGACAAAGTAAACTAATAATATAGATATAGATAAATATAAAATCAAAATTATTTTGTCAATCGTTTTGTTTAATTTGAGTTTGTCATAATCAACATAAAGAAGGGGGGATAAACCAAACTCACAAAAGCCCCCCTAAATTATGCTGTGCCTTACGGCTTCCAAAATTTTTAGAATCCCAAGTCGTCCTTATCGTTTTGAGGCTCAGGCTTCCAAGTGTTTACTTCAACAGAGTGAGTCTTACCATATTCGTCAGTCTCTTTTTTCTTGTTGACTTTGAGTTTTGTATACCACTTACCTTCGTACTCGAACCTATGTTCTTGTGGAATCTTTGATAAGCAAACAGTAATCTCAACAAGATTGCCGTCAAACTTTTCAACACCGCTTCCACAATATAACTTTTCGTTCTTAACTTCTGTACTCATATTATTTAATTTTAATATTACGCTCCAAAATATTCACAGCATTTAGAATGGTTGTATCCCTTTCCTCTTTGCTCATGTAGATAGTTGGAACTTCTATCCACAATTTTTTATCATCAGTTTTATAACGACGTTTAAACGAGTTATAGAACTTCCGTATATATGTAATCATCGATGTCGCAAGGCGCATCATTACTAAAAAACTTTTCATATACTTTAATTGCTTTTTTAACATTGTCTTCACCCTTGTCAATAAACTCTTGACTTGTAGGAAAAACTTTTAATAATCCGTCATTCTTACCTATAGCCACAAACACAAACGGTTTACCAAACAACTCTTGGTATATGTAGGCTTGTGAGTTATAGCAATAAGCAGAACAAGAATGTCTAAACTTAAATATGTCAGAGCTGGTTTTTAAATCTACGACAGCTCCGTCTGGATAATCCATTATAAAAGTACCACCGTCATGTTCTATTTCCAATTCAAAAGGTTCGTTAACCAATACATCACACTTACCTTTGAACATGTGTCCGTGTATTTCTTTTATGTTAGGTACTTCATACTCAGTCTTATCACCGTAAATCAAATCAAACACCGTCCAGTTACTCAACATCTTATCAACCAGGTTATCTAATGCGTCTTTTTCTTTTGTCAAAAGAACATCGTACTGGTCAAGCTGTTGCTCAATCTTATACTGTTTAAACGCATTGGTTGTTCTTGATGAGGCATTGAATACTGGTATCGTGTCTATCTTTTCTGGTTCCAGAATCTTTGTGTGAAAGTATCTACCTTGTAGTAATGGCAAAGTCTTATCTGATTTATTAAAGTCAGTAGGCTTGTAAAGTAGTTGCCTTATATTAGAAGCAGATAAAAACTGCTTACCAAACTTCCCATAATATTCTGAATCCTTTTGAAGCTTTTTGAGTATCTTACTTCTGTCCATTAATAGCTTTCTTGAGTTTAGTTTTGATAGCTGGAGTTACCTTATACTTTGTTGACAACTGTGCCACAATATAATCCAAACCTTTTTCTTTATTCTTAGCTACATACATCAAGACCTTAGCCCATTTGTCTGTAGTTAATTCAAAGGTTTGCTCTTTCTTTTGAACAGGTTTATCTTTCGACTCGTTTAAACGACCCGTGTCTTCCCCTATCCACAACGATAAACCAAGTCCGTGCATTGCTATAGCTTTTGCTGTAGCTCTTTGTATTGCATTGTTGACGTCGAACGACGTCATCTTTGTTAGAGCAATAGAACGGTTAGCGTTATCTAATACTGGAAGATAATCAATATGTTCAATACCATCAATTACTATCCCAACTTTTACATTAGCAAACTTGCCGTCAGTAAAGTACGGCATACCTGATTCATTTTCATAAACAATTCTGTTTGCTGTTGGGTACTCTTGTTTGACGTAGTGCCAAGCCCACGCCCAAGACAGGTAATCATACCTACCTTTTTTTTCTACCTTATCGGCAACTGAGATTGAGCTCAGATTTTTATATACATTTTCCATATTATAAATTATTAAGTTCTGTTTTTAAATTTGTATACTTATTAAGTAAAGTTTCCCTGCGGTTTTTTAAGTTCTGAATATGCTTATCGTTCTTACGAGTATTCAATTCAGTCTTAATTCTTGATTCGATTATTGACAGCTTATGCAAGCAGTTACTCATGCTAACTTGCGTGCAACCCTTACGCCAGCCGTCTTTATAAAAGAAATCATACTCTTCATCGGAACACTCTTTAAAATAGTCACCGCCTTTTCCCATGTTGAGTATTTGTATACCGTCATCAAACTGTTGTATCTTAACACCCCTACCAATAACGCTTACACCTTTCGGTAAAACATTCTTAATACTTTTAGGGTCTCCCAAAGCTTGATTCATGATATCCTTGCGTTTAAACATGCTATACTTTTAAATTCTGTAGTTCTATTAATTCTACGATAGCCTTGTAGTCTTCATCTTCAGCTACCATTTTTTTAGCTTTCTTATAGCCATGAATAATAGTGGAGTGAAAAACATCACAGCCATGCTCTGCCATGTACCTTTGTATATAAGAAACTCTAATAGGTCTTTCCATACATAAGTAATAAAGCATTTGCCTGGCATCAACCAAGTCTCTTCGTTTATCTTTATTAAACATCTCATCTAATTCAAGATGAAATTGTTTAGCAACCGCGTTCGCATACGCTTCAAATATATTTCCTTTCATTATTTAAATTCTTTTAATTTTTGATTCTTTCCCTCAATCAAGATATCCTTGATTTTGTTTTCTTCTTTCTTTACTTGCACCTTATATAAAATAAGATAACCAATTAAGTCTTGAACAGTATCTTCAGTGAGGTCGTTTAAACCCTTCTGCTTTATTCTGCTAAGCTTGTCATCAATACGAGCAAGCAACCCTTCTTTAGGAGATAGCTTACTAAAAATTTGTGGTGGATTATTAGCCGTGTCACCATAGGCCTTGTTCTTTTCAAGTAGCAGAAGGACAACTTCTTTACCTACCTGTTTAATTAAATCTTCTGTTTTAACCATAAATAATTTTTAATGTTTCATATAAAATAAATGCGAGGACGCAAACAGCCATGAAGCCAATAAGAAATTCCATAAATTTATATTGTGCTTCACGCTGTTTAAACGTTCTACCTTGTCTATACTTTTTATCTTCTTCAGTCATATAAACAAAGGCGGTTCGTCATCGTTCTTACCCCAAGGAATAGGAGGAAGCTCTGGCTTAGGCTTTGGCTTCTCTTCTTTATCCTCTTCCTTGTCAGTAATTGGAAACAAACTATTAAGAAATTTATCAAACACTTTATCTTGATATTTAAATTCGTTATTATATTTCGCCATTTAATTTAATTTTAATTGTTGCAAATTTATACAATCTATTTATATTTTCCAAACAATTTAGAGACAAATTAATACCAGGGTTTATTTTCAACCGCGTACTCTCTAACTTGTGAATGTAAATTATCATCAACCCAATCCCAGTAGAAATCTGTTATATCATTTCCGTTTAACCATACTGCTTGTATAGTTAAATCATCTTCGGGAGGCTGGTAGTAATCACCATTGTCCCAGTAATAAGAATAGTCTACAGTCAACGTGTAGGTTTCTTCTTCTATTGCGTAGGTTCCTTGATACTTACTCATCTTTTTCGTCTTCTATAGTTTCCTCCATGTAATCAGCATGGGTACAGGCTTCATTATATATATTGGTTGAGTTTTGCTGAACATAATCAACAAAATCATTGAACCAATCTATTTGTTTTTGAAGACCCCAAGCTTCGTTTAAACGGACTTCGATATCGCATTCATCACGCAACCCTGAGATATGTTTTACTATGTACATATCCTTTTCAACGTGGTCTAAAATTTCCTGTATTTGAGAGCAGTCATCACACGCTATCCAACCTTTGCCCCACAGCATGTTAGCTACATTAGATAGTTCATTGTAACCAACGAAATGATACGTGCTCATGTATCGTTGGTCTAAGTCTATACTAAGATAGTCTTCGCTTTTGTTTTTAATTTTTGCTTTCATAATTCTTCTATCTCATTTTGTATTTCATCAATCTTATCTAAAATTGGCTGAATTAAATTAATAGTTTCATGGTCGTCATCACTTCTTACCAAACTCATTACACTGCTATACGCTTCATCTAAAACGTTTATTGCATGTTTAATTTCTTGTGTTTTATTCATATCTAAAATTTTAAAGGTTATAAAAATATTCTGTTTCGTCGCGATGTTTAAACGCTATCGCCTGCGCCTCAAGTCGTTGGTCTGGGTGAACACAAATGAATTTTATTTTCATAAAAACATTTGATGAGTCGCTCCAAACACAACGATACTTAATCTTTGCTTGTCTAAGTTTCTTACAGAAGCTGTCGACTTCACTCATTGCAGTCTCATGCCATTGGTCTGTAAAGTTACAACCACCAACAGCATTGACTGGCTCCAACCATGAACGCCATGCGTCCAGTCTGAAGACTTTTGTTTGTGTTGTATTAATATGCACTTGCTTGTCTTTTTTGATTATCCTCATAGCTACATGAAGACCAGAAGCAGTCATCATGAAAACCATTGGTTAAATTATGATAGTATCTCTTCAGCTTTTCATTCAGCTCGTTTAAACGGGCTATGCTTTTCCAGTCTGGAACATTGCAATCGCCGTCAACTCTTCCCAGCAATCCACCACCAAGGTAGTTTTGATATGCCGTCATCTTTCCATTTGGGTAGCCCCATTTTTTTAAGTCTATCTCAATCCCGCCACCACGTGGGCCTACCTCTTTGCGGATTATAGACTGCTCTATTCTCTTAACTCTCATGGTCTGCGTCTTTTTGAATTATATCTGTACTTATACCTTTAACAGATGAATCTGCAATCTGAAAAGGTTTCCATACTTGAATAAACTCTACGATTTTACCAGAGCGTCTGGTCGAGCGTAAGTGCTCCATAGCTTCTTTGAATGTGTTAAAAGAACGAGTCTTTTTGTTTGGGTTCTGCCATGTGTTGGCATGGGTCAAAGCTTTTCCTTTGCCGTTATGTATTTCATATCGGTCAATAGACTCCCAACTTGTACCCCATATAATATCCTGTTTCATATAAATTTTATTTAATTAGGCGTGTCGTTTAAACGGGTGACACGCTTTACCCTTAGTAGTGGGTGAGGGACTCGAACCCCCTTTAAAGCCTACTCACTATCGTTCGAGATAAATCTCTACTAATCTCGTGAGGTCTTTTACCCACCAACGGACTGACAAAATTTATACACAAAACCAGCCCGTTTAAACGTCTTCTACAATCTATCCATGAAGTCTTGTGCTAACTCCATTGGATTTGTAACATCTTCAAGTGCCCAGAACTCGATGAACTTTTCAGCGTCTTCATATACGCCTTCAAATATTTGGTCATCGGTTCGCCAACGTTTACGCTGGTCCGCACTCATGGTTTTGACTTTACCATTTTCTAAAAAATTAAATCGACTAAAGCTTGTCGCTCCGTAATTAAAGAACACGTCTGATATACTGAACGTTGGGCTCGTCTGCAATAATTTTGTTTTAGTTTCACTATACATAATTTTTAATTTTAAGATTCGGGTGCAATATACAAAATGTTTTTTAATTGTGCAAGCTTTGTACATTAAAATATTATTTTTATTTGTTCACCTTGTTTAAACGCACGCGACTTTTTTTCTGCAATGAGCCTGTTTAAACGCCTTTGCTCTCTTGCCTTATAAACCGCGTGCATTATTTGTCTTTCAATTCTGTGCATTAGCTACGCCTTATAGTATAATCTTCATTCACTAAACTGAAGACCTCTTGATAATATTCTTCAGGAACTTCAGCTTCTTTCATCTGTTCGTTAATCTCTTCAAATAAAGCGTCTACTACACTGCTGAGCGAACAACTATCAACTTGATTATACCAATAAGATACTTGCTCGAATCTTTCTTCTGTTGTTAATGGTTTTTGAATATCTGCCATAATTATAAATTTTAAATTAAACTTCGTTTAAACGCTATCCCCTAATTGGTGAATAATTTCTTTTTGTTTAGTTTCTGGTAATTGTTCGAAATGTAATACTTCCTCGTTCCCGTAACAATCTTCCTCTGCTTCTTTTTTATCTCCATAGAGTACTATATCTCCACTACTAAACTTCACCAAACTATCGTTTGCCCTATCGTACAAAACATAATCTTGACTCCATATCAAGCTGGCGGTGTTGCTTGTGAAGACAACACTATCTAAAACGTTGTTGGTCTCAGCGTCAAATAAATCTTCCTCAAGATGATTTATTCTGAACACTTCAGAATCATCGCAACGTCTATAATTGACGTCGCACTCGTCTATATTTCCATGCTCTTGCTCCAACTCAGCAAGAATTTTTTTTAGGTCTTTTACTTTCATATAAATTTTATTTAAATTAATAACTCCTGCACCGCGTTTAAACGGCGCAACGCTTTGGGCTTATCGTTCTCTTTATTGTCGCCCAAACGACTCCTTCAATAGCTGGTAAATTAACACGTAACTTCCGTACATAAGTACTCCAATCAACATGATGAAGGCGAACATTGTGAGGCCTTGCTCAAATGTCTTGACGCTCTCGGTCATGTGAATTAAAACTCTACCCGCAGACGTAAGTAAACCTACCCACGAAACTGCTAAAATTATTGCTTGTATTTTTTTCATATATATAGTATTAAATTAAACTTCGTTTAAACGTTGTCCTTGTAGTATTGCGTTTCCATTCCAAACTCTGGATTTGGTTTGTCCCCGTCTTTCCCTTCAGTAATCACTTGATACATTACCTTATCAATAAGGTCATTATAAAGCGGT